>Ga0116184_10003745_pt1 | contig 12337 bp, 16 predicted proteins | sample AD_JPNNA5_MetaG_FD_89886 | JGI IMG/M metagenome (GOLD analysis project Ga0116184, IMG submission 89886) | Active sludge microbial communities of municipal wastewater-treating anaerobic digesters from Japan - AD_JPNNA5_MetaG | ecosystem: Engineered > Bioreactor > Anaerobic > Digestate | place... | reverse complement strand
GAACGAAAAGGCGCGCGGCTTTTCGGCATCAGGATAGACTCGGGCGATCTTATCTCTGCCGCGCGGCGCGCGCGCAGGATGCTCGACAAAGCCGGCCTGCGGTACGTCAGGATCATCGCGAGCGGCAATCTCGATGAACGCTCGATCAGCCGCATCGTCGGCGAAGGCGCTCCCATCGACGGTTTCGGCGTCGGCACCCATATGGGCACGTCAAGCGACGCCCCGGTGCTTGACGTCATCTACAAGATGTCGGAGGTGACGGACAGCCGGGGGCGGTTCGTGCCGGTGATGAAATTGAGCAAGGCAAAGGTGACGCTGCCGGGCCGCAAGCAGGTTTACCGTGTCTGCGGCGCATCAGGCACCTATGTCAAAGACATCCTCGCATTGGAAGAAGAAAAAGTGCACGGGGCCGCTTTGCTTGTCCCTGTTGTGCAAAACGGCGCAGTAATGTATAATATACCCGGGCTTGAGTCCTGCCGCAGGCTGGCAGCCGATGAGGTAGCGCGCCTGCCCCGCGATCTGAAGCGGATATCGGGCGTTGGCAGGTATCCGCTGGTCATGTCAGCCGGGTTGAGGGATTTGAGCGCACGGTTGGCGCGGAAATTACGCGCACGGCAGTAAATGGTCATCCGTTCGCAAAAACGCATAGTTTTTTTCGATATCGACACGCAATACGATTTTATGGATCCGGCGGGCCGCCTCTACGTGAAGGGCGCGGCGTCGATCGCGGGGAATCTCAGGAAGATTACGGCGCTGGCTGATCGTCGAGGTATCCCGGTCGTATCCACATGCGACTGGCACGCGGCGCGGGATCCGGAGTTCGCGTCGTTTCCGGCGCATTGCGTGCGCAATACGCCGGGGGCGCGCAAGATACCCCAGACGATAGCCAAGAGGACGGAACAGACGGTGTTGCGCAAATTCACGACTGACGTTTTCTCGAACCCGGCCGTCGGCAGGGCGGTCGGCCGCTACACCGACGTCTACGTCTACGGGGTGGCGCTTGACTATTGCGTCAAGACCGCATGCCTCGGTGCGCGGCGGCTCGGGCTTCGCGTGTATATGGTCAAAGATGCAGTCAGGGCCATCTCGCCCAAAACGGGAAGGGCGGTCATGGCTCTGTTGCGCCGCCGCGGCGTGAGGTTCATAACCATGAAAGGATTGAAAAGGAGAATTCTTGTATGAGCGACCGGGTGCAGGAACTGTTGAAAAATCTCAATCGGAGGAATTTCGAAGCTTTGTATTGCAAGACGCGCGATGAGGTCCACGCCGCAATTATGGACCGTATTCCGGAGTCCGCCACGGTGGGTTTCAGCGGCTCGCAGACCCTGGAACAGCTCGAAATCGTCGAGATGCTGCAATCCCGGGGGAACAATGTCCTTGATCAGTACGACCCAAAATTAAGCAGCGATGAGTCCCTGCGTATCCGCAGATTGAGCATCCAGGCGGATTGTTATCTGTGCAGCGCCAACGCGGTCTCAATGCAAGGCGAGCTGGTTTTTTTGAGCGCCTACGGCCACCGGACCGCGGGCATTGCGGCCGGAAAACGGGTCATCGTCATTTGCGGGTCCAACAAGATAGTCGAGACGCGCGAGGCGGCGATCAAGCGCGCGCGGGAACACGCGGCCCCGCTGAACGTCAAGCGCCTTCATTGGGACGCGCCGTGCGCCAAGGACGGTACGTGCCGCCAGGATGTCTGTTTTTCCCCGGATTATATCCGCATGTGCTGCCAGATGCTGATTCTGGAATCCGAAGTCGATCCTGAGCGCCTGACGGTCATCATCGCCGGCGAAGACCTGGGGTTGTAGCCATGCTCACCAAGCGCGTGAACGAATTCCTTAAAAAACGGACGTTCCTGAACGTCGCCACCGCGACGCTTGACGGCAAACCGAACACCGTTTCGAAGCTGATTCTCAAGGTCGAGGACAACTTCATATATCTGGTCGATTATAGTATCGGCCGGACGTACACCAATGTGAAGGCGAACCCGCAGGTTTCCCTTTCGTTCTTTGATGTGGAGAGCCTGTCGGGGTATCAGATCAACGGCCCGGTCGAATTGATCGAGAAAGGGCCCCAGTTCGATGCCATCAAGGCGGAACTGATGGAAAAGGAGATATCGCTGGCGACGGAGCGCATCATCAAAGGAGTGTCGAGCGGCCACAGCCATGACAAATTCGAGCTTGCGCCGCCGAAACATTTCGTGATCTTCAAAGTGAGGATGGAAGAGATCGCGGAGGTCGCCTATTCGGGCGAAATCAAACGGGAAAAATCATACCAGAAGACATAGCCATGCTCGATAAGATCAAAGGCCTCATGGAGATGCAAAGGAAAATGCAGGAGGTCAAGCGTCAGCTCGACGCTATGACATTCGAGGTCAAAAGCTCCGACGGCTTCGTCACCATCGCCATGAACGGGTCGCAGCAGGTGCAATACGTGAAGATCGGCGGGGCAGTGCCGGAAACGAAGACGGAGGTCCTGGAGCGGCAGTTCAAGGATACGTTTAACGCTGCAATCCGCCGTTCCCATGAACTGGCGGCGCAGAAGATGAAGGATATCACGGGCGTGAACATACCGGGGGTGTGATCATGGAAAAAACCAAAGGGTTTTGGGAGATCGTGGAAGCGATATACGAGCGCGACGGCCGGTACAGGCCCGACAGCTATGAGTTCGTCATGCAGGCGCTGCGCTTCACCCAGAAAAAGCTCAAGCGCGCCGGACACGTCAGCGGCAGGGAACTGTCCGAAGGCATCCGTCAGTACGCCCTGAAGACCTACGGCCCCATGGCGCGCACCGTGCTGGAATACTGGGGTATCCGTTCGACCGAGGATATCGGCAATATCGTCTTCAATATGATCGCCGTGAAGCTGTTCTCCAAGACCGAGGATGATTCCATCGATGATTTTAAAGGTCTTTACCGGTTCGATGAAGCATTCAAACGGACGATAACCGACCTGACCATCACATGAGCATGAGGGCAATAGCCACGGGCATCGGCAGCCTGCCGTTCACGGACCCCGCGCAGGCGGCCGAATTTGTGTTCAGATACCTTCCCGAGGCCCCGTTCTGGCCGCAGCTTCCGAAGCGTAACGTGCGCGAGGGCATGGTTGAGCAATACAGCGAGGCGCTGCCCGGCCTGAAGGTCACCGATGACGGACTGCAATTCGACCGGAAAACCGCCGAAGAAGCGCTCGAGCCTTTTTATGAGCGCATCATCTCGATGGACCTGGACCATTTCAGGATCAGCCCTGACCACGCCGCCGGCCTTTACGCTTTCTACGCAGCGCTGAAACAGCGAGGCACCGCGGGCATCAAGTTCATCAAATGCCACGTGACAGGACCGTTCACCTTTGCCGCCGGCATCATTGACGAAGACAAAGCTGCCCTTATCCATGATGAGATCCTCATGCAGGCGATGGTCAAGGGGCTGGCAATGAAGGCGCTCTGGCAGGTCAAGCTGTTTTCGGAATTCGGAAAGCCGATTGTCGTGTTCATCGATGAACCGTATCTGGCAGGGTTCGGGTCGGCGTTCACCGCATTGACGAGGGAGACGGCAGTCAGGGTCCTGTCCGAGGTCTCTGCCGCGATCAAGACCCCGGACTGCCTGGTGGGCGTGCACTGCTGCGGCAACACGGACTGGTCCATATTCACCGATGTCAGGACCATAGATATCATCAATTTCGATGCGTTCGGTTTTCTGGATAAATTCACCCTGTATGGCGGTGAGATATCGAAATTCCTCGAGCGCGGAGGCTATATCTGCTGGGGTATTGTGCCTACGCAGGAGTTCAGACCGGGCCTGACATCCCGGTCGCTCTCGGACAGGATACAGCAGGGTATCGGCGTTCTGGCCCGTAAAGGCGCAGACCCAGGCCTGCTGTCGGAACAGCTCTTGATCAGTCCCAGCTGCGGGCTCGGCACCCTCGATCCTTCAAGCGCTGACCAGATCTTCCGCCTTCTCAAAGAGCTTTCAGGGCATATCCGTTCGACCCCTCCGCAAGGCGGAAAAAATCATTGACAACTCAAACCCTCCGGTTTACAATAGCTTCTGTTTTATTTAAAAATAAGGAGTGCAAAGCATGAAAGAAATCCGAATTCACGCCCGTGCAGGGCAGGGTGCGATCACGACCGCTACGATCCTGGGTAACGCCTATTTCCTGAAGGGCCAGTATCCATACGCGTTCCCGCATTTCGGCGCGGCGCGTATGGGCGCTCCCATGAATGCGTTCGTCCGTGTCGATTCCCGGCCGGTGAGGCTGCGCAGCCAGATTTATGAGCCTGATTATATCATCATCGTCGATGCGACGCTTATGCGCGGTTTCAATTGTTTTTCCGGCCTCAAAGAGGACGGGGTCGCGGTCGTATCTCAAAGGGAAGGGGTCGAGGTCCCTAAGCTTAAGGCCAAGCAAAAATGCTACGTTCTTCCGGCCAACGATATCGCCCTGAAGACCATCGGCAGGCCGCTGGGCAATACCGCGCTTCTGGGCGCGTTCTGCGCCGCTACCGGCGATCTTGATCTGGACAGCCTGATTAAGGCCGTGGGCAAGCGGTTTTCCGGCAAGGCACTTGAAGGCAATATCGAGGCGATCAGGCAGGGTTTTGATTTTGTCAATAAACTCAAGAAATAATATCCAGTAAAACGCAAGGAGCGTTGGTATGTTCGGTCCGCTTATCTGCAAAGCAGGTTCCAGTATCAAGAATAAAACCGGGTCATGGCGTGTGGAGATGCGGCCGCGGTTCCTTCATAAGAACTGCATCGGCTGCAAAATGTGCCTGGTCATCTGCCCGGAGGGGTGCATTACCGGAGAGGAAAAGAACGCCTATGATTTCGATCCGGCTTTCTGCAAAGGCTGCGGACTGTGCGCGGTGGCCTGCCCCAAGAAAGACATCGAGATGGTCAAGGAAGAATCCGTAAAAGAGCAGAAATAACCATGAGTGTTTACAAGCCTACGAAAGAGGATGTGATATGAAAGAGTTCCTTGAAGGTTCCATGGCAGTCGCCAGGGCTGTCGCATTATGCAGGCCGGGCGTCATTTCGGCATATCCGATCACGCCGCAGACCCATATTGTCGAAGAACTTGCCCAGATGGTCGCCGACGGGCACCTCAATGCGCAGTTCGTCAACGTCGAATCAGAGCATTCAGCGGCTTCGGTCATCCTTGGCGGCGAGGCTGCGGGCGTGCGTTCTTATACCGCCACGAGCTCGCAGGGGCTTTTCCTCATGGCGGAGGTCGTGTTTAATATCGCCGGCATGCGCCTTCCCATTGTCATGACCGACGCCAACCGCGCTATCTCGGCGCCCATCAATATCTGGAACGACCAGCAGGATACCATATCGCTGCGCGATTCAGGATGGGTGCAGCTCTATATGGAGGACCTCCAGGAAACAGTCGATTTCCATATTATGGCGTATCGCCTCGGGGAAGATAAATCCATCATGCTTCCCGTCATGGTCTGTATGGACGGCTTTATCCTGACCCACGGCATCGAAACCGTCGATATGCCGTCACAGGAACAGGTCGATAAATTCCTCCCGCCGTATAAAGCCCTCTACAAGCTTGACGTCGAGAATCCCATGACGCTGGGGCCGCTGGCCGATCCGGATTATTATCTGGAAGCGCGCTACGCGATCCACGCGACCCATAAGAAGGTCCTGGAGCTTCTTCCGAAGATCACCGCCGAATACGCGAAGGCGACAGGCAGGTCGTATAACGGATTGGTCGAAGGGTACCAGATCAAGGATGCCGAACGCGTCCTCGTGGCCATGGGCTCCGTGTGCGGCACGATCAAGGATGTGGTCGACGAACTGCGCGCCAAAGGCAAGAAAGTCGGATTGCTCAAAGTCACCTGTTTCAGGCCGTTCCCGGCAGAACAGATCTGCGGCGCATTAAAGAACGTCGCACGCGTCGGCATCGTCGATAAATCGGTTTCGCTCGGCTCCTACGCGCCGCTCGCCGCGGAGATGAAGGCGGCGTTCTTCGGCAGGAAAAAGAAGCCGGAGATCATATCGAGCTTTGTCGCGGGCCTCGGCGGCAGGGACATCACCAAAGAATCGGTCAAAGAGATGTTCAGCATGCTCACGCAAAAGGAGAAGGCATGCGAGTATATAGACCTCAAACCGGAATTATTAAAGGAGAATTATGAATAAACATCTGTATGCCCCCGGGCACACCGCCTGCGCCGGATGCGGCCAATCGCTCGCCGTGCGGCTCGTCATGGACGCGGCGGGAAAGAACACGATCGTCGCCAACAATACCGGCTGCCTTGAAGTCTTCTCGACCAAATATCCCGAATCCGCCTTTGAAGTGCCGTTCATCCATTCCCTGTTCGAGAACGCGCCTGCGGTCGCATCAGGGGTCGAAGCCGCGCTTATCCACCTGGGCAAAAAGGAAGGCACCAACATCATCGCCGAGGCAGGCGACGGCGGGACTGCGGATATCGGCCTTCAATCACTGTCGGGCATGTGGGAACGCGGCCATGATATCCTCTATATATGCTATGACAATGAGGCCTACATGAATACCGGCATCCAGAGAAGCGGCCTGACCCCGCATCTTGCCAATACCACCACGAGCCCCAAGGGGCAGAAATCGAGCGGCAACCTGCGTTTCAAGAAGCCGATCCCCGAGATCGCCAACGCGCACGGCATCCCGTATGTGGCGACTGCGTCCATCGGTTATCCTCAGGATATCCAGCGCAAGGTAAAAAAAGCGCTTTCGATCAAAGGCCCGAAATACCTGCAGATCCATGTCCCGTGCCCGCTGGGCTGGCAGTTCGCGCCGCAGGCATCGGTCGATGTGGGCAAGCTCGCGGTCGAGACCGGCTTGTATCCGCTGTTTGAATATGAGAACGGCCAGTTGACTGCCGTGCGCAAGATCACCCCGAAGCCCGTTGAGGAATACCTCAAGTCACAGGGCAGATTCAAACATCTCTTGAACAATCCTGAAGGTATTGCCCAGGTCCAGGCTGTTGCGGACAGGAATATAGCGAAATACGGTTTAAAGGCGGAAAACACGAGCGCGTAAACGCGCCTAAGTAGAGGAGAGACAGATGGCAAAGATCACCGTTGATGCATCCACCTGCGTCGGATGCGGACTGTGCGAACAGAACTGCCCTGAAGTGTTCAAGGTCGAAGGCGACGGCATCGCGCACGTCATCGCGCAGGCCTGCGCGAAACATAATCTCAAGGAAGTCGCGGAGCAATGCCCCGTGACTGCGATTGCGGTCAGCTAACAACAGTACATACCAAAAAGAGAACGCCTTTGGGGATCCGCAGAGGCACGATCCCAAAAAGGCGTTCTCTTTTTGTGCAGGGCGATGTGTTTAGCTGCCAGTCGCCTTCTTTTTCAATTCCTGAACGAATGCCCCGAACGCTTCCTGTTTTTTCCGGGAGAGGAACTTTTCGCCGAAGGCGGTTTTTTCTGATGAGAATTTGGCTTCGTCGATCGGTATCAGGGATTTGACCTTGATGATGTAATAACCTCCCGGTATTTCGAGCACTGGGCTGAATTCTTCCCCTTTGAGCTTCTTCGCCTCTGTGAAGAACGTATCGGAGGCCCCGATTCCCTGGATATAGCTTCCGAATTTGAATGGGTCGGTCGCGCTCGATTTCAGGCCGAATTCAGCCGCGACCGCATCAAAATCAGCGCGCGGCGCTGCCCCGTCCTTGAGCCTGGCTAACGCGGCATTGATTTTCTGCGAGGCCGTTTCTTTCGCTTTCTTCTGCAATACGATCTCTCTGATCTTGTCTTTGACCGTTTCGTACGCAGGGATATACGGTTCTTTGATATCCTTTACCCTGAAGGCGTAATACTTCGAATCTATCTGCCTGATCGGAAGCACCGTGCCCCTGGCAACCCGGAGGAGGGATTCGGTCATGTCATTTGCCCACCCGATGCCCGGCACCGGGTCAGACTGTGTGAAAAATCCGGTCTCCGATATTGCCAGGCCCATTTCCTTGGAGGCTTTATCGAAACCGTCCTTTTTTTCCAGTATCTGGCTTGCGCCGACCGCCTGCGGTTCGGACTCGAATGTCAGATACTCCAGGTTGAACGATATCGGTTGCTTGAATTCCTGCGCGTTCTTTGAAAAATAGTCGGTCAGTTCCGCGTCATCCACGACAATGTTTTTCTGGAACTCCGCGGGCAGCCCGGCAATATAGGATATGCTGATCTGTTCATTTTCCTTCTCATACGCAGCGCGGACATCGCTGTCCGAGGCCGTAACGGCCGCGGTAACCTGGTCGTAGAGCCTGGTGAGGACCAGGTTCTGCCTCGTCATTTCTTCGAACGCCCGCGGCTGAACGCGCAGGACGTAACGCATCACATACTCGTATCCTGCGGGGTCGAACGCGCCTTTTCGCTGGAACGCGGGGTTTCGGGCAATGGCCCGGCGCACGTCCTCGTCGCTGACCCGGATGCCGCGGCTGCGGCCTTCATGGAGCAGTATCAGCCGTTCGAGCGCAAGGTTCCTGAAATCAAGGAACTTTTCGACCTGGCTGAACGAGTCGCCGAATTGCATCATGGTCTGCATGCGCACGGCCTGCATCGCCTGGGAGAAGTCTTCGGCCGGCACGCGCCTGCCGAATATCACGGCCGCGGGCGCGGAAGGCTCTTTGGCCGACCGCATGATGCTCGATGTCCCCCACAGCAGGAACCCGGGAAGGATGCAGATGAATATGCCGATCATTATTTTCTTGTTGCGTTCCTTGTTCGCGAAGATCTGCAGCATTACGATGCTCCTTTGTTGTCGTTTTATGAATATCTCCTATTATAATACTTTTTTTTTCTTTGACAAGGCATAGTCGACCCTGTATAATAACTAACTGTGCCGGAAGCTTAAACGCGCTTCCGGCATTATAAAAAGGCCTGTTTATGAAAAAAAACGTGCTGAAACTGGGGCTGCCCAAGGGAAGCCTGCAGGAATCGACATTCAAAATGTTCCGCAAGGCGGGGTTCAATGTATCCCTGTCTTCGGAAAGGTCCTATTTCCCCTCCATGGACGATCCGGAGATAGAGGCCGTGCTCCTGCGCGCCCAGGAGATGTCCCGGTACGTCCAGGACGGGGCGCTGGACTGCGGCATCACAGGAAATGACTGGATCATGGAGAACAGGTCGGACGTGGTCCGCGTAACAGATCTGGTTTATGCCAAACAGAGCCTTTCAAAGATCCGCTGGGTCGTGGCTGTTCCCGCGGCGTCCGGCATCACCTCCATCAAACAGCTCAATAACAAGCGTATTGCAACGGAATTGGTGAATGCCACAAAGGAATACTTCAGGAAGCACAAGGTCAATGTTGACGTTGAATTCAGCTGGGGTGCTACCGAGGTCAAGGTCAACTCCGGCCTGGTCGATGCCATCGTGGATCTTACCGAAACAGGCTCAAGCCTCAGGGCGAACAAACTGATAGAGCTGGACACGATCTGCGAATCAACAACGCAGTTTATCGCAAACAAATCCGCGTATAGAGACGGTTTCAAGCGGATGAAGATGGACCAGATCGCTTTATTGCTAAAAGGCGCCATCGCCGCCGAGCGCATGGTCGGCGTCAAGATGAACGTGAGGAAAAAAGACCTGGGGGCGGTGGTCGCGCTTTTGCCCGCGTTGAAAGAACCGACCGTGTCGAGCCTGTCGTCTACGGGATGGTTCGCGGTCGAGACTGTCATCGAAGAGAAAGTCGTGCGGACGCTGATCCCTGAACTCAAGAAACACGGTGCTGAGGGCATCATCGAATATCCGTTAAACAAGGTCATCTATTAGCAAAACCGTATCAACTACCGGAGGGGCACTATGCCTTGTGGCAAGAAGCGTAAGAGAAAGAAGATCATGACCCACAAGAGAAAAAAGATGCGTCGTCTCCGCCGTCATCTCAAGAAGAGAGACTGGTAACGGTCGCGCCGGTACAGCCGGCGCGCATCCTTCCATTTATTTAAGGGTATAATGACTCCTCGTGGTGTTGTGAGCGTTGGGCGGGTGTTGCTTTGTTTTTTGTCCATATGCGCGTTTATGTCAGCGTGCGTGCGCGCTGCAGATACAAAGACGGCTTCGGCCATGGCCCGCTACATCAGCGGGAACTTCTATGAGAAGACCGGAGACCTGGACCGCGCCATCCAGGAATACAAGGCAGCGTTAAAGCAGGATTACGAGAACGGCCGTATTCATTTAAGCCTCGGGTCCGCGTACCTGAAGAAAAACGCCATACCACAGGCCATCGAAGAGCTTCGTCTTGCCTCTCGATTCGACCCTGAAGCGGTCGAGCCCCATGCGATACTGACGCTTTTATATTTTTCCCAGGAGGACCAGCAGGCAGCCGGCAGAGAATACGAAACCGCCCTTTCCAAGGCAGCCGTTCTTGACCCTTCGAACACCGCGGTTTATAAAAGCCTGGGCATGGTACACCTGCATAACAAGAATTATGCGCAAGCCGAGAATGCCTTCAAGCTCATCCTGGAGCTGACCCCGAAGGATGCGGAGGTCCTCTTCTATCTGGCGAATATCTATGACGAGACCGGCCGTGACGAACTGGTCGAGGATACGCTCAAGAAATCCCTCGAGGCCGATCCCGACTATGCACAGTCCCTGAATTATCTGGGTTATTTATACGCCGAACAGGGAAGGCTGCTGGCAGAGGCGTTGAAACTCATCAATAAGGCGCTTGCGCAGGAGCCGGATAACGGCGCGTATGTCGATTCGCTCGGCTGGGTGTATTTCAAACAGGGCAGGGTCAAGGAGGCAGTCGAAGTGCTGGAACGCGCAAAGACTTTGCTAGAAGACCCTGTCATCTACGAGCATCTCGGCGACGCGTATTTCAAACTCAAGAACGTCCCGAAAGCGATTGAGAACTGGGAAAAAGCTGCAGAGCTTGACCCGGAGAAGAAAGAGGTCAGGGCTAAACTCGAGCAGCACAGGCCGCGTCAGCAATGAAAGAAATCTCCGATAATCAGATCAAGGAACTTCAGCAGAAAGCCCGGCAGATCAGGCGCGATATAGTCGATATGCTATGCCGGGCGTGCTCGGGCCATCCGGGCGGGAGCCTTTCCGCTGCCGACCTGGTCACCGCTTTGTATTTTTCCGTGCTCCGCCATGACCCCAAAAACCCGAAATGGCCGGACCGGGACAGGTTCCATATGTCCAAAGGCCATTGCTGTCCGTTGTGGTATGCGGTGCTTGCTCACGCGGGATATTTCCCCAAAGAAAAGCTTCTCACTCTGCGAAAGCTCGGTTCCATGCTCCAGGGCCATCCTGACCGGCGCACGCCGGGCGTGGATGCGGCCAGCGGTTCTCTGGGGCAGGGATTGTCCGTAGCATTAGGCATGGCGCTAGCGGGTAAGATGGACAAGAAAGATTACCGCGTGTACTGCCTGCTTGGGGACGGGGAGACTCAGGAAGGCAATGTATGGGAAGCTGCCATGGCCGCCTCGCATTACCATTGCGATAATCTTTGCGCTATCCTCGATTACAACGGATTGCAGATAGACGGCAGGACAGCGGATGTCATGGGCATCGAACCGGTCGCGGCAAAATGGGCGGCGTTTGGCTGGCATACCATCGAGATCGACGGCCATGACATGAAGGCTATCCTGGCCGCCTTCGAACAGGCGGCAGAGACGGCCGGCAAGCCCACGATCATCATCGCGCGCACGACGAAAGGAAAGGGAGTATCGTTCATGGAGAACGTGTGTAAATACCACGGTGTCGCGCCGACCAGGGAAGAAGCGGACAAGGCTTTCGGGGAATTGAGTTAATATGGCTGAATCGCTCTATCAACGGGATATTTACGGCAAAACGCTGATCGAACTCGGCAAACAGGATCCCTCCATCGTCGTTCTCGACGCGGATCTATCGAGCTCTACGCGGACCGGATGGTTTGCCAGGGAATTTCCGAGCCGGTTCTTCAATTTCGGCGTGGCGGAACAGAACATGATGGCGACCGCAAGCGGCCTGGCATCATGCGGCAAAAAGGTGTTCGCCACGACATTCGCGATGTTCGCTACCGGGCGCGCATGGGACCAGATTCGCAACAGCGCCGCCTACAATAATTTCGACATCAAGATTGTGGCCACGCACGCCGGCGTCACTGTCGGGCCGGACGGAGCCAGCCACCAGGCAATCGAAGACATATGCCTGATGCGCGCCATCCCGAATATGAAGATCATCGTTCCGTGCGACGGCCCGCAGACGCGAGACGCGGTCATCGCTGCGGCATCGCAGAAAGGTCCGTTCTACGTGCGCCTCGGCAGGACCAGGGTTCCGACGATTGAGGGGGCAGGCGCATTCGTTATGGGCAAGGCCCAGGTGTTGTCGCAGGGCGATGACGTTGCTCTCATCGCGTGCGGCCTCATGGT
>Ga0116184_10003744_pt1 | contig 12339 bp, 4 predicted proteins | sample AD_JPNNA5_MetaG_FD_89886 | JGI IMG/M metagenome (GOLD analysis project Ga0116184, IMG submission 89886) | Active sludge microbial communities of municipal wastewater-treating anaerobic digesters from Japan - AD_JPNNA5_MetaG | ecosystem: Engineered > Bioreactor > Anaerobic > Digestate | place... | reverse complement strand
GTCCACATGATAAGTAAAGAAGAATTAGAAAAAAAGGCGTTGGAAGCACAGCAAAACATCGACAAGATGTTCATGAAAGCTATTAAAAAGACAGAAGAAGGTGGTAAGTAATGGTTCGACTTGGATCATCAGCAAAACCCGCAACTGTAAGTATCGGGGGTAGCAGCAAAAAAACCACTACAACCCCGGCCAAAAGTTCCAGTAGCACGTCCTCAACTGCGCAAAAGATGAGTTCCCTTGAAAAGAAACTTGCACCGGCAACGCAGGCAAAGGCAGCCGCGCCTGCTCCAAAGCCATCAATAACTGAATTTATAAAGTCCACGGGCCCTACATCACAACCAGCATATAAATCAGAGACACGACTCGATTTTCAATCTAAAACCACCACTGTAACCCCTGCCAAGGCCCCAACCCCGACAGCTCCAGTTTCAACATCTAAAACCCCCGCCCAAGCAATACAATCATCAATAGCCTCTAGTGTAAATGTGCCTATAACACCCGAAACACTTGCAGCCCGGAATGAAGGATTGAAGCCTTTGTCTGCGCCTATCCCAACGACGGGACTGGGTTCCAAGGTGGCTGCGGTGGCAACTGGAGGAGCACTAAAAGGAGGCATTGCTGCCCTAACGGAGCCCGAACCCGTGAAAACTATAAAATACGTGCCGATCACCGCTCCAACATATTCATTGCAAGAAACTTTGGCTATATCCGAAGCCATGAAAAAAGCAACCGAACTAGCAACACCCCCCTCGATAAACGTTGCTCCGGTTCCTCTTGACGAGATAGCAACCGCACCCGCCGCAAAGGTAGCTGCCGTTGCCAATAGCCTGTTGGAAAATACAAATAGACTCAATCAGGTTTTGACATCTGCAACGCAGCCACCAGCTGCAATTGATGTCAGTAGTAAAGTTGAGGCAGCCTTAAAAAGTTCCCTTAAGACCGGCAACGTTGATAAACTTCAGCAAACCACCAATACCATCTTAAATGCCGTTAACAAGGTTGCAGAACAAGCCAGCAATGTTGCTGTTAAGAAGATCGACACCGAGAAGGCAGCCCTGTACTCGCTTTCAAATTCTGCATTAAACAACTTGGTAAGCATCGCCAACAACGAGTTTAACAAGGCGAACACCGTGAAAACAGCGACCGATCTAAAATCGGCAGCTGACAAAAGCGTGAGCAAAATATTGGAGATCGGCAAAGCGGCGGATCAGGCCACCCAACTCGCGAAATTGCAGGTGTCCAATGCGATTACGCAGAAACTGTCCGAAAATAAAACCGTTGCTGACAGCGCGATACAAACAGCGACACGGCTAAATGCCATAACCATACGTCCTGGTCAGTCCGCTAACTCTGTCGCAAGTGCAATATATTCACAGCTATACGCAGACGCCCCAACATCAGCGGCCATATTTGCCGAACGCATGGGCGCGATCAACGATGCATTGAAGCCATATGTAAAAAGTGGAAAAGTTGATTCCACCAAGATAGCATCAATTCGACAGGATCTGTTGCCATCAATCCAAGTAGAGGACTGGAGCAAAGTTTCAACGGGTATAGATTCTGAGGACCAGAGGAGAGGTATTGGTAAATATGCTGCCAAGTCATCAACCGTTTCAGAATCAAAGGCTGCTCCAACTGCTGCACCAGTGAGCCCCGGCATTGCAACAACTACTGGTGGCGGAGCTGGTGCACGAGCTGAAACCAAGTCAGTTGAGAAGAATATATTTACACAAATCAGCGATGCCGTTACAGGTACTTACAATACAGCCATCGAAAAATTGTTTGGGACCGGCGCGGCACCCGAAACAAAGCCAAAGACATCAACAACAGCTGCAAAAGCTGCCATATCCAGCACGCCAGGTGCAGCCTTAGATATCAATAAAACCTACGTAACGCCTACAGGCGATGTTCTTCCTGGATCAAAGATATCAAAAGTTGAATTTGCCAAAGGCGGTTTTACTGAGTACACCAAGCCGGTGCCAAAATCATCTACGTCTACTACAATATCTACATCTGTACAAAAACCACCTGGCGCAGTTGCCGTAAAAGGTTCTGTAGAAGGTAGGGTAGTCAACGTAGATCCAGATGTTTATAAGGCCCTGAAGTCTACTGGGTATAAGGACAATCAAATTGCTGATTCGTTAGCAAGCGGCAAGATGGGCATATATGCATCAAACGATGGAAAAGTCAAAATAGCCATGCAGAGTTCCGTTCCAAATGCCGCTATGTCAGATAGTGGGTTATTCTCCGTCGAACCATTTAAAACCGTGAAAGATAGCACCGGCAAATCTGTCCCAGTTAACGAATGGTCCTACAGAAAAACCGCATATCTCGGGCTTAGCGATACTGAAATTGGAGATCTGGGTCAGGATTTGCTCAATCGAGCTGCAACCTTGGATGTGGGGACCGCCAAGAAACCAGAAACAGGATTGGTATCAAGTATTTTAACTCTCAAGGATACCGTTCTTCAGGTTCCCGATATGAGATTAGCTGATAGTGGGATGTTCACGCTGAAACCATTAACCAACGCCCAGATTCCGGACCCTTCAAAAGATCCCATGGGATATGCAGATTGGGTAACTAAGAAACCATACATGGCCATGATGGGCCCCGGCTATGAAAATGGTTATGAAGTTCAGCCTACTGTACAGGGACTAATTCAACTAGATAAAATAGCAAAAGACCTTGCAAAACCAGGTGCAACTCTCAAAGATGTGCCAACCATAGGCAAAATTAATCAGTACGAAGTATTTAAAAATGCGATTACCTACGCAGATAAAGCTACGATTGCCGAGATTGCGAAAAATAACCCTAGGGCAATATTGGGGGCTGCAACTGATGTCGTCATGCAGCCAGTTTTAGAAGCAAAATTGGGCTCAGCCGGATATAAAAACACTATCAACAATGCTATGACCCCCGATGAGAAAAAGTATGTTGATGGAATGGAGAAAGAGCGTGGGTTTTCGACTGCTTTGGCCTATTTACCCACAGCTGATGCTGGCAAAGATCTTATGGATTACAGTTCAGCTCAGGTACTTGCACTTGCAGAAGCCGTCGTAACAGAACCACTTACCCCAAACGAAACTTGGAATGCTGCGTTGTTTTTGCCATTGACTGTAGGTATCGGCGTACCATTGAAACTTGTTTCCAAAGCTAGCAAAACAACAAAAGTTGTGAAGCTGTTGAAAGCATCAGATGGGACAGTTGGGGCATACAGAGGCACTGAATTCATAGGCAAAATCGGATCTGCTATTGATAATCCAAATGTAATAAAACTAGAAACTACAGACGGGAAGATCTTCGAGATATCTAGGGACGGTAAAGAAGCAGTAGAAGTGGATGCTATCGCAAAAACCGTTACAACAGGCGAAAAGGCTATAGAGGGAAAAACAATAATCCCAGTTGCATCAACTGATACCACTAAACTGCCAACGATAAGCGCTACTGCACCGGGCATCGGTATCAAAGTCGCTGATGTAAAAGGCGGCCTGCTTACAATACCCACCGATGCCAAGGCCGCTGCTGGGGTAGACACTTCGAAATTAACTCGTTCGGTAACAGGAGAACCTATAACTGCCGAGACACTAGCAGCTCGAAATGAAGGGTTGAAACCCATTGGCGTAATCTCAGAAAAAACCAAAACCATTAGTTTCGCAGGAACTAAAACCGACGCCGGGGTAGATACTTCGAAACTGACCCGCTCCGTAACAGGAGAGCCTATAACTGCCGAAACACTAGCCGCTCGAAATGAAGGATTGAAGCCTCTTGGAGCAGCCTCTGAAAAAACCAAAACCATTAGTTTCGCAGGAACTAAAACCGACGCTGCAACAGAGACTAAGTTCTTTGACATGAAAAAGAATGTTATCATTGATGATGGTTTCAAGCAATTTGACGTAGTAGACCCAACTGGAAACAGGTTTACCATCGCCAAGGTCCGGGATACCGGGGTAATGGAAACCACGGATGGCCGGTATCTGGTTGACATCGATGGAAAAGGCAATTATTACCAAGTTCATAAAGATTACGTGCCAGCCAACAAAGTTGTCCTCACCACGGATGAATACGGTAACCCAGCCATTACTAAGGTGTCCAGACCGGGATCAGTAGACACCTGGCAGATCACATATACGGACGACTTTGGAGAAGTACAAAACGTCGTCACCACCCGAAAAATCACTACCAATGACGATGCCTTGAAACTGGCAGTTGAATGGGATGCGCGTCTCAAAGCATTGCCTGATCAATATCAGCCGGTTGGAAGTCACGCACCAACGCCAGTTGCCGATGAAATGCTTGGCGGCCCCAACGGATACGGTGGCGAAATGGGTGATGCCGGTCCAATCGGAGGCGGCGGAGGAGGATATATAGATAATGCTACTGGGGGAAATATTGTCACCGGGCAGGACGTAAGCCAGTGGACCTATAACCAAAACTGGGGAGCAGAACTCAGGTCTCTTGATAACGGAAAGACCTGGCAGGTTAAGGACCCCGAGACCGGCAATATCCTTTCCACCACTGAATATGAAGAACTTGTATTGAAGAGAACCGCTGACCGATCCCCCAAATACGATGCAGAATTAAACACATACACGAAGTTAAATAAGGATGGGTCAAGGGTCTATCAGGACTCAGCTGGTAACTGGGTGTCAAAAACAGATCTCGACGCTGAAAGAGCAGCAATTGCCAGGAATAATCCAACCTACACCTATGGCATCGATGAGTCTAAAAACAACGCCAGGACCAGGACCAACTCGGCAACAGGGGATGTTCAGTACATGGACCCCCAAACCGGGAACTGGATGTCCAAGGAGCAGTTTGAAAAGTTGCTGGCCGCCGAAGAAACTCCGATCTGGAATAGCGAGGGAGGATATTATTATTTCAGGAAGAACGATGGAACCTTTGAGATCCTGAATCCATATACCAATGTTCGACAGACCCCGGAGGAATATGGCAAGTATCTGTCGGACCGATTAGTCGCAACTACTCCAACAACAACACCCACCACCACCACTACGCCAACTACTACCCCAGTAGAATACACGCCATCATATGTGGCTCCTACTCAAACAGAACTATCTGATCTGTATAATAGTCTGGTTTCTTCACTCGCATCCAGGGAGGGCGGAGCAGACGCAGTTGCAGATGCGTGGACTAGATTCACCCAGACAGCCGATTTTGGAACGCTAACACAATCCGGAGATGTAAGTCTCCTGGCTAAAGCCAAAAATGGCGAGGTTCTGACAGAAACCGAGATCGCGAGAGTTCAATATCTCAGATCGCAAATGAGTGACACAGCCCGTATAGCCTTTGACGAAGCTATGGGGGAGACACCAATAAACATAATGTCCCTATCTGATTTCCAGAATCATGTAACTGCATCCAGAGACAGCATAAAGAACCTGAGTGATGCTGATATCAAGAGTTCCAACCTTGGACCAGAGAAAGAGATAATCGTCCACCAAAGCAAAGCCGAAGCAAACATGGATGACTTCCTGCAATTTGAAGAGTTTAAGAGCGCATCCAAAGCGGACCAGGACGTGATAATGGATGAGATCAGATACTTCATTGGCGAACCAACGACAACATCCAATCTTCTGGATAAATTCAACACCATAAAATCAACATGGACTGCGAAAGCAACCCTGGCCTGGAATAAGATAGTTGAAGCCCTGAAATCAGCCAAAGAGCTGATATCCCAAATGCCGGCTTCCTGGATAGATGCAAATGCCGATTACAACATGGCAGAACTGATTCTAGGAAACAGCAAGTACAGCGACATCTTGGTAGTCACTGGAACAAAAGGACCAACAAAGGCGTCACTGGCAAAGGCCTTTGAAAAGGCCACCAACGACGGAACCATCATTAGCGGGGCTAATGACTGGCAGGCAGCTGTACACAAATTCAAGAAGATGGACGGCTGGGTAGTAAGATCTCCCGAGGGAGAGTTCTCATTCATACGAAAGAACGACATCGTGTTCTCCGCCGACGAAGCAATGAACGTTGCAGCAACTCCTGCCAAGATGTTCTTCTGGGAAAAACCAGTTAATGTCCCGACAGAATTTAGGGTTCCGGATAACGCATCGGGCAGCAAAGTGGTGGCCATCAGCAAGGCCGATCCATATGCTGCAGACGAGGCGGTCTGGAAAGGTCTGACCGAATCAGGCGGTCTTGATTATGACATGTCCAAGGAGTTTGTCAAGATCGATCTGCTTACAGAAGATGGGATACTATGGTCAACAGTTAGGGAAGCCGACAAAGCAGGTTCTTTCCAGATAGGTCGCACTATCGAGGTCGTCGAGAAAGATGCAGTTCGGGTGGGAGAGCTATCGGGCATCGATCTGCAAAACCTTGATGCAGCAACATTTCGAAGCCTGCTCGAAGATCCAGATGTGATATCAAATATACGAGCCATACCGGACGAAGATCTGCAATACCTCACCAAGTATCTGGATGAAACCAGAGCCAAGATGGTAGATGATGTTCGGAAATCCCCAGAAATAACACCAGAAGTAGTACCAACTGAAACACCAAGCATCAAAGTACCTGAAGAAACCCCGAGCACCCGGACCCCAGAAACAGCACCTGACGCGATAACCCCCGAGAGTCTTGCCTCAGAATACCAGGAAGCTCAGCGCGCAGTTGCAGCAAAAACCGCAGAAAGAATTGCCGTTGAGGATGAACTGTCCGACCTTGGCCGGCAGATACAGGAGCTTGGCAGCAAACTGGAAGCAGCTCCCGCCAGAGAAAAGGCTGGTATCAAGTCTCAAATCGATGGTCTGAAAGCCCAGGTGGATGCATTAAAGAATCGTGCCCGCCGACTGAATCAAGAGGTGTACGACTCCAGAAATGTCCAGCAGGCCCGAGGAAATCAGATAATCAATGGTCAAACCACCGTAGATGATCTCATCCGTCAGTTAGATGGGCTTTCTGTCAGGGATGGCAGGGCAGCTCTGGATGAAGCACTTGCCAAGAGCGATGATCTCAAAGCATACCTCCGAAACACCTCCAGAGAAGAGGCTGAAAGTCTGGCAATGGCAATCTCTGAAAAACTCGGCAGTGATCGATCAGCAGCTGAAAAGATTATGGGATTCCATTACCAGGGAGCCGTAAGCCGCATAGACGACGCTACCCGAGCCAAAATGTCAGCAACTGACCAGGAATATATTCGCAAGGCGATGACCCGGCAACTCAATCAGAACGATTACCAGCAAGTCACCAGAATCGTAGATAATGCCAGGGCATATGAAGGAGTATCGGTTGGAGCTGATCTAGGGCGGTTGAAGCTTGACAATATACTGGATTCCAGCATGGCGAATAAGTCAGACGAACTTCGGAAGTTGTTGGAAGATCCAGATGTTAGAGCCGCATTGAAGGATGAAGCATTTGCAGATGAGGCATTCAACAAGGTCTACGATGTTGACCCAGTGGTGGGGCAGCGATATCAAAGAGCTGGCCAGGATGCGATAATATCTGACATCAAAGCGCATCCGAACTACAATTCTCTGTCCGGCAAGCAGAAAGAATTCATAGAGGCATTTTATTCAAAGAGAATCATAACGCCGGACGATCTTGAAACGCTTGCCCAGATCAGGGAAATTCTGCCGATGGATAAGTTCACCAAGTTTATACGTGGATCAGTACTGGGATCAGCTGGCGCAGTTGCTAGATGGGCTTACAGAAACAAATTCAAAATAACTGGGAGCCTAATTGGTGGGTGGGCAGTTGCAAACAGTGCTCTCTTCATATACTTTGCCGCAGAAGAAGGTGTTCAGTCGTTGATCCAGTTGACCGGATACAACGTTCCAGAGGACATGTTTGCAGAGCAGATGAATGCAATAGGCATACCTGCAATAAATTCAATAAAGGAAAAATTGGCTCCATTCGATTGGTTCCTTGACAATGTTCCATTTGCACGCAATGTGTTTCCTGCACCAGATGGCTTCAAATGGTTCATGGACTGGGCAGCATTGGGTCAGATAGCCGATAAACTTGGTAAACTTGAACGAGCAGGGGTATGGGTCAAAGATGAAGGATGCGATAGCTTTGGAGAAGGTTGTTGGGGCCACATAAGGCCCGAATCAGAGCGTCCGCAGTACTGGGCACTGCATCCAGAAACAATAGCATTCTGCAACGGGGACCTGGTTCGCCGCATATATGATATGCAGGACGATGGTAGCGTAGGTCCCAACAACATGATTGCAAAAGGCCTCGGAATCACCGATCCAAATGAGGCTATTGCGGTTGGTCTTGGTCATATGATTGCCGCTGGGAACCAGGGTGCTAAGGATACTCTCACAAAAGAATTTACAAATGCATATAACCAGCTGGTAAAAGGAGGAGCCGAATCAGAACTTGCTAACCAGGCATATATGAATGCCAAGGCAAATATTACAGCCGAACCTGCAACAGGACCAGTAATCACCCCAGACAACTATTACGTCGATCAACAAGGGCATGTAATAAAAGGAAGCGATGTAAAAGATCCGTCTGCAATCATTGGACAAATGATGCCTGATGGAACAGTAAAATCGTTAACCACCGTAGGCAGCACGTCGCCTGTAATAACTATGGATGGGTTAACCCCTCAACAGAGAGCGGTGTTGGGTGTAGCTCCAACAAGCATTGATGCAGTATCTCGATATGCTCAGTATAACGGATCACAGCCGCAGGACGCGATTGTCTGGAGAGCTATCTTTACCAATGCGGACGGCAGTATAAACATGAAAAAATTGGAGTCCGCATATCCGGATATGACGCCCGCCCAAATAACCGCAATCTTTCAAAAAGAGGCTGTAAGCAAAACGATAAGCAATGAGCTGGCTGCAATATCTGATCCGGTTGTTCTTGCTGCCAAAATAAAAGAATATAAGGCAAGTGGTCTGGTTGACGACAATGCTCGTATAGAACAATATATGCCAGCTGATCAGGCGGCAATCTTCACCGCCAGGCAGAATAATCCAGCAAACTTTCAGGTAACCGCAAGTGGGAACACTTTATCCTGGATTGATGATACTGGGTATCCCCACACGACCAATATAATTCAATCTGGCAAATTGTTTAACCCGGTCACTGGGCAATACGACATAGATCAGAAAAAAACGGAGTCTGATGGAAGCGAGTTCACTATCGACACCGGAAAATACGCCGAGTTTATCAATAGCGGTAGTAAAGATATTGCAGCGTTCCTTGCTGATAAAGAAAATTATATTCAGACGTGGAAAGGAACCGGGTCTACCAGTAAGACCGGGTCTACCAGTAAGACCGGGTCTACCAGTAAGACCAGCTCCCGGGGTAGAAGCAGCGGGGGTAGAAGCAGCGGTTATAAAAGCGGAGGCTCGACTTATTCCAAGTCAACCGGCAAGACTGGCATCTTCATAGACGCCGCCGGATTGAATGCAGATGTGTATGAAGGCACTGAAAGAATCGGTTCAACCGATGAAATAATCAGTGTTGAAGCCGGTATTCATACGATAACCATCAAAAAGGATGGCTACAAACCATATACCTTGCCAGTTCAGGTGTATAACGGCAGCATCGCTCGGAAATCGGTGACATTGTATCAGGACACTTCGACCACTACAAAGTCCAGAGCGGTGAGATTCGTAGAGGCCATGGGTGGAGTAGAAGCCATCACCCCTGATCATATCGTGTACGCATATGCGATTGCCAGAAGCAATACTAGTCTGGCCAGCTCTGCGAAGTCCGAGGCTTTCCCGGCAATCACTGGAAACTGGGCCTTTGTCGCCGACGATGTGAAAGAATTGATCACATTATATAGGGAGGCTTAAATGTCAATTACAGAATCCAGGAAAAGCTACCTGTCCACCCATTTTTTTTCGGGTGGTACAATAAGCTCTGAAGGAATGATAAATGCCATACTTGCCGATCTGAATAACACCGAGGATGTAACCCCGGATGATATCGTTTGGATTTTTTCGGCTCTTGGGACCAAATACAATCCACCTGAAGTAGAACTTGAAATCACCGGAAAAGTAACCGAGATTGTTGATGGTTCCACGATCAAGGTTCTTATGGATTGTGCTCCCGGTCAGGTTTGTGACCTAATACCAAAAACAGTCATCCTTTACGGGGTATTTCCCAGAACAAGAAACGCCGAGGCTAAAGAATGGCTGACATTGCACTTACCCATTGGATCAGAAATAACCCTAACCCCGGTTGGAAACAACTATATCGTAACTAAAGGAAGCGAGGTCATCAATAACTCGCTAAACAGTTATATAGACAACCTGGGGCAGATTACAGAAACAACCGGATACGATATGATGGCGGTCGTGATGGAAGTCACTGATGGAGATACGATACAGGTAACCCAACAATGTCTTCCAGGACAGCTCTGCGTGACCACACCATTTAATGTTCGACTGCATGGCATATCTTCCTCCGAGATGAATTTTCCGGCGGGTAGAACCGCTAAAACCTGGCTTTATGAACAAATCCCGCCAGGGACAGTGGTTAAATTGGCCATAAAGGGAGAAGACTCCTATGGTAGACTCATAGCTGCTATATATTATCCAACGGATGACACGGTAAGCATCAACACCAAGATGATTGCCGCTGGAAAGACGACCGGCTACAATCCAACTGCCGAATCCATGGATGCCAAGGCCGCCGTAAAGTATGTTGGGGGCATAGCCAACGCATACCCGGCATCATGTACTTCAACTATAACAAAACCGTCTGCCGTTCTAAGTCTCATCGCTCCTGTCTGCAACACCGTGAAAAAGGATGGAACAGACACCTGGTTCGGATATACTGTGAAAAACGTTGGGGATAAAACTTGGAAGGGATGGCTGGGTGTTGTTGTCACAGATAACGATTCAAAGAAAACATATCAATACATGGGAGATCCGTTGAAATATAGCTCAATTGCCCCCGGCGAAACCAAGACCTTGTATGCGAAATTCAGGGTGCCGCAGGACTTCGGAAACAAGATATCCTGGGATGCCATTATCAACAGTACCTGAATTTCCTTATTTTTTTCGCAACCGAAACCTATTTCAATGAGAGTACCTATTCAAGACTTGTGATATGATGGCAACTTTAGAAGATCTGAGAATAGTTAACGAGGCACTGACGTCTTGCAAAACAGCAAATGAGATTGCACACAACGTAAAGCTTCCAATAGAAACCGTGACCGAATGTCTCGACACTTTAAAATCAATGGGGGTAATCAGTAAGGATAGTTTTTCTGATGTATATTGCCCCATCGAGGAAGTCGCAGAGAATATATGTATGCAGTGTAATAGAATAGTAAAAGATCTCGGAGGTGACAAAACTGACGGAGACAACGTGCAAAACGAAGGATCTTAAAAAGAGTAAGATTGCATGGGGCGGACTTATTGTGACTATACTCGGGGCCATCCAGTTAAGTATGGTTGGTGTAGACATCACGGAGTTTCAGACTCTCGAAACTGCGGTGCCTGCTGCAATAACGATGCTGTCTGGTATTGCGATCATAGTGTGGCGAAATTCGTCGCAATATATAATTAGGTGATCCATGTTTTCACTTTTTTTTGATAACAACGAAAAGCAAGGTAAGCGGCCTGACTTTTTGGACGAAGCCTGGACTTATTATAAGAAAAGAATAAATAAGCCAGAACCAGCAAACCTAGACTTCGATCTTATGCTGGTAGATGAAGAATCCGGTAAACAGGTTGGAGCAGAGATTAAGGAACTCGACGATTTTTGGGGCAGCCTTCCACCAAGGGGTCGGCTAGGTCGGCAATGCATGGATATAGCCCTAAAATGTGACTACGGATATCTAAGCATACTTGGTAGTCTGTCGGAGCTGATCGAGTCTATTCCTCCATACTACAAGACTGACGAGGGAAACATAATAGAAAAACCAGAAGAACGAATGACACTAGATGAGAACATGGTATATGCTGTTCTCGGCGATATCAAATCTCTAGGAGTGTTGCCGGTTTTTTTGTCGCGAAACCCAATCGATTCGTTTCGGTTGCTGATTAACTATATGATCCACGATGTCATCAGTGACCCGCCTATAACCTTGTGTAGCAAGCCTCGTAAAAACATGCATGCTATAAACGTACTCTGCAATCTACCAGGAATCGGGTGGGAAAGAGCAGAAGCTATATTGGAACAGTATGGCTCTGTCTCCGAGTTCTTACAGGAAGCGCAGGTCTGCCTAGACAGCGGCAACTTGGGGCCTCTGGAAAATCTCAAGATAAACGACAGGCGATTTGGTAAGTCCGCGCATAAGATGTTTCAGGTAGATGGTATCTGGGGAATTTCATAAATACATATTTTTTTTTTAGTATTAACGAAAACCCATATATAGTAGATAATATAGAGAAG
>Ga0116184_10003740_pt1 | contig 12348 bp, 22 predicted proteins | sample AD_JPNNA5_MetaG_FD_89886 | JGI IMG/M metagenome (GOLD analysis project Ga0116184, IMG submission 89886) | Active sludge microbial communities of municipal wastewater-treating anaerobic digesters from Japan - AD_JPNNA5_MetaG | ecosystem: Engineered > Bioreactor > Anaerobic > Digestate | place... | reverse complement strand
CAAGAAACAATTGATATTAGTTGTGTTTCGGGAGTTAATTGCTACATAGTTTCATCTATGATTGGCGGTGGTTCATGGAATAATGGTACAGATACATTAGTTTTCTTTGGAAATAATGACTTATATAGCAATACTGGACTTTCGGGAGTATTTCCTTTTGGATGCGATAGTTGTATCGGAATAACACCACACACGCCTTATTGTGTCGGACATAAACCATACGCTACACCACAAAAAACTAAAATATGCAATATTCAACGTAATTCTACGGCGAATGGTGGCGTTGTTTTAGTGAGATTTTCGGGGTATTCAAAATAGAATATTTTGTAAATAAAATTTTTATAATTATTTAAAATAAATGCCTTATTTTTACAATTACAACATAATCAAAAAACAAGTCCTATGTTAGACAATATCACACTAGAAAGACACCTAAAAAAGTTCCAATTAACAGCCAATATACTAAGTTTAGTAATTGGTCTAGTTACCGCTTCGGGAATTGGATATGCGTTTTATTACAAAACAACAAACACCTTAGATACACACACACTTCAAATAGAAGAAGTAAAGGCTGATGTACAAGATTTAACTGTTTCTGTTAATAATTCAGCAATTTTTCAAGGTGCAAGTAAAGAACAAATAAAGTCACTTGAAAATCAAGTGGCTGATGTGAAAAAAACTCAAGACCGTATTGAAGATAAGATTGATAAGCTAATAATGAGGGATAAATAAAATGAAAGATTTTTTAAAACATATTTGGGATAGAAAAGGAAAATTAATTTTTCTTTTGTTTGTTAGTGTATTTTCGGGATTAGTATTGTACACTATTTTTAGTGACGATACAACAAGTTTTGGATTACGATTAGGTACATCTGTATTTTTGAGTGTTTTAGAACTACTTTCTTTCTACCAAGTGTGGAGAGAATATAAAGGTTATGAGGGGCTATTCGGCAGAAAATAATGGCATATATTTTCGCAATACTCGGTTGTATCTACGCTTCGATAGAAGGCGTTAGAGAAGCATATTATTATCATGTTGCAGTAGCTAAAGGGTTTAAAAAGAATATACATTGGTTGTATTTATTCCAAAGAACATTATTTGCTATATTACTTTTCAGTCAAACTAATTTTTTTATTTTGGCTTTTTTTATTTTATCATTTAGTTTTCTACATAATGGATTCTATTATTTAACGAGAAATAAACTTGATGAAATAATTTACAAAAAGAGGTTTATTGATAACTCAACAACATCAACGGCTGTAATGGAATTTAATTTTGCCGAACGAACAATACTATTAATATTCGGAATAGCATTTTTAATTTTAAACATAATTTACAGATAATATGAAATGGTTGTTAGTTTGGTTTAAAACCACTTTTGGAGATACATGGCTATCAAGAATGATAGAAAAAAGTATCGCTTCTTTAGATAACTCTAATCAAGGTTTGAGTGGTAAGAAATTGACAATAATTGCATTGATGTATTGTGTTATTCAAATGCACGAATATTGGTGTACATACGCATTTGCTAGAAACGACTTTAGTTTATTTCCGATAATTTTAGCTTCTGATTTTGGAACTATATTAGCATTATTTGGAATAAATGAATACGGAAAGAAAAAGAATAGCAAAACGCAATTAGAACAAACAGATACCACAACAACTACTACAACTGACGATACCACTACAACACAAACAGATACCACTACCACTCAATCTACAAACTAAAATGAAAATAATTGCTACAAAAAATCCCGTAATTTATTCCAACGCTGATGGGAAATTTATGGATAAAATAAAGGGCTTTGTAAATAAGCAAAAGCAAGAAGGTAGTTTTTTCAATAAGGCAAAAGGAATGGTTGGTAAATTTAAAGACGGTCAAGGTCAAAATCAAGGTGGTGGTGCTCAACAAGGTACTCCCGCCCAAGTTTATACCCCACCACCTCCACCACCCGCTCCAAAAGGAATGAGTAAAGGAATGAAGACTGGATTAATTATTGGTGGAGTAGCAGTAGTTTTGACTGTTGTTATTATAGTCGCTGTTAAAATGAATAAATCGGGTAAATAAACAAATGGCAAAAGTTAGTAAAATATGTAAAAAAGATGAAGGTGTTTCGATTATGTTGAAAGACGGCGGAAAGTTAGAAGTTGAGTGGGTTGCTGAATTTTATAATAAAAGTACTGGTAAATTATCAACAAAAGTTTCTGTGAAAGCAACAAGTAGAAAACAAGCGTTAGCTAAATCTTGTATTAAAACTGGTCTTTCAACAAAAAATTATACTATAAACGTTTACGAAAAAATGGCAAAAGGTTCTAAAGTAGAAGGGTTGTATGAATACGATAGTATTGATTACGAACAAAAAAATGATTACGAAAAAGGTCAATTAGTTGTTATACGGAATGAAGAATTAGGTAAAGATATAATTACTAAAATATCAAAAATCACAAAAGATAGTGGTGGTAAAATTTATTCTACCCTTGATGGTGGAGATTACTATTACACTCAAATTTTAGGCATAGTAGTTAATAGAATGGCAAAAGGAGGTGGCGTATCGAAATCTTCTAATGTAGATGTCGAAGATATAAAAGCTAAAATGTATAACTGGTTTACTGCTTGGCTTGGAAACTTTATAAGTGATGAAGAATTAGTAAATAGTTTGAAAAGAAAATTAGGCACTAAATGGTTTCGTTTTTTCAAAGGAGATACAATGGCTTCTGATTGGCAAAGTGTTCAAAATTCTATGAAGACTAAAAATAACAGAGAGTTCTTGAAAGAAAATATGCAAATTGCTTTAGATGATAAAAGTTTGGAGATTTATAATTCAAAAGGTGTAAAATTAGCTAAAGGCGGTAGCTTAGAATCTGAATTACCATCTGATACAGAGCAATTAGTGAAAGAAGGTAAAGTTACTTATCGTGGAATAGGTTTCGGTGCTAGTGGAGTTAAATTAAAGGTCAAAGGAAAAGAGTATATAGTTTCTGATGAAAAATTTAAAGCATTAGGAGGAATATCAAAAATAAAATTTGATGCGCCGTTCCGACAATTTGGAAAAGGCACTACAATTGAAGGAAGTGAAGTTAGTCTTCATCTTCCAGTAGAAATGTCTGTATATGTTCCATCAACCAAAGATGCAAATGTGCCAGTATCTAAATCGGAATTACTTAAAAGAGTAAATGAAGTTAAGGAATACTTAGCTAATTTATTTGGTGGGTATAGTTCAAGTGAAGTTGTTGGCGGATACGCTTCAAACGAAGGTTCTTTGATTCAAGAAGATGTTGTAAAGGTGATTTCTTTCGCTACCAAAAAAGCATACGAAGAAAATAAACAAAAGCTAATTAATAAAATTGCTAATTGGTCAACTCTATGGTCGCAAGAAGCTATTGGATTTGAATTAGAAGGTGATTTATATTATATTAATCAAGATAAAAAAATGTCTAAAGGTGGTGCATTAAAAAGTTGCGGCTGTCATAAAAAAATGTCTAAAGGTGGTAATACCGACTGCGGTTGTTGGCACTACGAAATTGGCGGATTGTAGAATTGTAAAACAAAATTGAAAATGGAAAAAAGTACAAAAGCATTAATAGTTGTAGGTTCGATACTAACTTTAGGTTTAGTAGGATATTTAGTTTACGAACATAATAAGTCTAAAAAAGCAAAAGCGGATGCAACTCCAAAAGATGATAAAACAACTACTGGTGCAGTATCTAAAAAACCAATAGCGAATGAATCATTATCACTTGACATTACAAATGTTGATTGGGTAAATAAAATTGCTTCATTCCGAGTTTTATTAGGTGGCAAAGTTTATATGTCAGAAAAAATAGCTTGGGAAAAGAAAAACTTTGGTGGTGAGTTTGGTTTTGTAGGCTCTCCATTATACTCCCCTAGTAATCAAATTGAAGTGGTTGGGGCTAATCTACCAATGGGATTGGTTTTAGTCGTTAAATCGAACGGAATCAATAAATCGGGTAGAATAATTGACTTTAATTCCAAGACTGTAAAAGCATACAATGGTCAAAATATGGTTAAGGATATTGCTTCTGCACAAGAAGTTTTAAAAAAGGTTATGACTTTTGGATTCTTTGGAGGTGAAGAATTGAGTAATGCTGATAATACACCGCCGCCATCTGATTTTTCAAATACTCAAAAATGGGTTTATACTATTGAGGACGGAAAAGATTATTGCAGATGGTACGATAAATACGGAAAGGTTACTAGAACATATAATGCTCCTTGTAGTAAGTCACAAGCGAATATGTACAGTAATAAAACTAAAAAATAATTAACATGGACAAAGGTGTTAGAAATCTAATAATTCTAGTTGGTGTGGTAGGCGTTGGTCTTACTATACTTTACTTTGTTGATAAAAACAAAAAAGGTAACAAGAAACCAATCAAAGGTGGAGTTACTGCGGAAAACAAACAGAATAAAATTTCATTTACAAGAAGTTAGTAATGGCAAACGTTAGTATAAAAATACCCGCATTAAACCAAAGTTATTATGATGCAGTTTCGTCAAAAGCGAATCAAGACAAAATCAATAACATTATAAAACCTAAGTACGGTGCGATAGTAGATAATATTTCCGCTATAACGAATGTTCCAAAAGAAATAATTTACGCATTTATCTTCATTGAATCGGGAGGTAATGAAAAAGCAAAATCACCTTATGCTACTGGACTAATGCAATTGAATGGTGCAACGGCATCTGATTTAATCGTAAAAGAAAAAGGTGCGGGTAGATTGTCCGAAGCTGAATCTAATATGCTTAAAAAATATTTAGGTTCTCGTTATTCGTTAGTCGAAAGTGTAAAACCAAAACAAACATCTTTAGGTAAAACATTTATCACAAATGATGATTTATTAAAACCCGAATTTAATATCTTACTTGGAAGCCTTTTAATCGGTCAACTTATTTCTGAATTTACTGAACCCGACGGAAAGATTCGTATGGATAAAGTCGTTACGATATATAACGGTGGAAGATATGGCGCAACTGCTAAAAAAGTAATTCCATTTCAAGGAAGTACCGAGCAATTAATTGCAATAGTTCCAAAAGAAACGTCTGCATACATTTTAAAATTACTTGGCGTGAACTCGATACTTGATAAAATGGTTTAAAATTTAAAAAACACACAATGCACAAATATAAATTAGGAGATAAATACCGTAGTGATTTCGACCATGAAGGAATGATAGCAAGAGGGATGAAGGCTGATATTTCTTGGGGTTATGATAAACTGTATAAACTTCATACAAGTTTGGAGGATATGAACTATGGCTCTGAATCAAAGCCGTTATGGGACGCATTGACTTCTTTGAAAGCGGGAAATACCGAAGAAGCCGAAAAACACATTGTGCAATTCAAAAAAGTATTAAAAGAAGAGAACATGGAATCATACGAAAAAGGGGCTAATGTAAAAGGTTTAAAAAAATATTACCTTGCTTGGTCTAGTTGGTTTGATGGACACAAATACGATGTTAAAAAAATATCAAAGGCACTAAAATCAATTGGAGCAACTGATATTCATTTAGAAAATGAAGGTGGTAAATCAAATCAGCCCGAAGTTGTAGTTTTCAGCTATAAAGGTACTAACGAAGAGCCGTTACGTGTTATTGGAGAAGCGTTAGAAACAGAGTGGCTTTATGTGTACCCCGTTGATTGGAGAGTTACTAAAAAAGGGGTTTATAAATTAGTTGACCCCGAAAAACTTGTGCCAATAGAAAAAGGTAAACTTTACGTTGTAGAGTTTAGTCAAAAAGCAAGACTTAGAAATAAAGGTACTGGAAAAGATATTTGTATTGTAAAAGCAAATGGCGTTGTAAAAGGTTCAAGGTTTGAAGCTACTTGTGTGTATAGTGAAAGCGAACATTGTAAGGTTGGTGAGTTTGACCACAAATGGGATAGAGAAAGTTTTAAACCATACGAAGGAGATATGAAATTTGAAAAAGGTGGAAATACTCCAACAGACTTTAAATATACAATCGGCGGATTATAGAAAATGGCAAAAAAAGAACTAAATAAAAAATCGGCTACTGGAAGTATTAATTTTCAGAAGTGGTTTGGTGATAGTAAAATTGTCGATGAAAATAATCACCCATTAGTAGTGTTTCACGCTACTACACACAAGTTTTATGAGTTCACTAGAGAACGTGGTAATGTTGAAAGTTATTTCGGGTTAGGATATTATTTTACGGATAGTAGATTGGATGCTGAATCAAATTATTTATCGGGCGGTGCTGACCTAACTAATAGAATTATAAAATTAGCTGAAAATCTTTCAGATGATGGATTATCAAAAGAAAAAGCTAAAACAAAAGCTGAAAAAGCATTAAAAGGAAAACACGAAATAGTATTGCCGTTTTATTTAAAAATGTTAAATCCACTTAATATTACATTAGATAAAGAATCTGCAACAAGATACGATGCTCTTGAATCGGAAGATGAAGATGGTAATTATGTTGAAAACAATGATAGTTTGCCAATGAAATTGTATGATGCAATAATGAGAGTTTCGTATGATTTTTATGATAATAATATTGATGCGCAAAATTTATTTGGCAGTATAACTGAAAAAATAGGAGATTGGGATTATGCAATGGCTTATGACGTTGATAAGGCTTTTAGGGAATCTGAATACTTAATGGACGTAACCGATAATGAAGGTAATCAAGCGGGTTACGAGTTTATTCGTAAAGTTTATGAAGAAATGGGTTTTGATGGTATTATAATGGATGCCTACATTGAATTTGGTGGCGGAAGGAAATATGGCGTTGCTATGAGAATGGAAGAAGGTACTAAGCATTATATCGTGTTTGAACCAAATCAAATAAAATTGGCAGACGGAAAAAACACGACATTTGATGAAAATAATTCCGATATTCGTTTCGGTAAAGGCGGAGATATTGCTAAATTTGAATACACAATAGGAGGATTATAAAAATGATTGACGCTAGGTATTTAATAAAAGAAAGGCAACAAGCTAAAGCAAACGAACTTAGAATAGCTTTAATAAAAGAAGGATTTTTTGTAAGTAATCCAAACACATCAATAACAAATTTTGGAGTTTCTACTTACATATATTTTGACGATAAATTCAATATTCATAGGAAATTTAGAATAAGCGACCATAGTGTTTCTAATATTGACAGAATATTTGGAGAATATCATTATACCGAAAATACAGACATTAATAGTCTTGTAGATATTGTTAAAAAAGACATAAAAGAAACCGAAAAAAAAGTAATAGAAAGAAAAATATTATTTGATATTGATAACGATAGAACTGATTTAGCTAACGATAATTGGCAAAAGATAAAGGATAACTTTAGTGGTTTATGTTTTAAGAAAAACGATAGAACTTATCAAAACTTAAATGAATTTTCAAAAAATAAAAATAGGACAAATATTTATCAAAAAATAATTGAAAAAAATAGATTTGGAGAAGAAGCATTTTATTACGAGTGGACAGAGCCAAAAAATGCCAATGAACTTTGCAAAGATAAGCCGAGTAGAGAATTTATAGAAAATTATATTTATAAATATGCAAATGGAGGAAATATCATTAAATTTGAATATACAATAGGAGGATTATGACGTGTAATAAAATTTTTAAAAAAATAGAATTGGAAAATAAATATACTCTACCTAAAATAAAAACGAATAAAATTTTTATAAACAAGGTTGAGTATCCAAATAGAGAAATAAGAAGAGAAGCAGATTTTTATTTTGAAAATGATAACTTTAAAAAATTACCATATATTTTTGTTGATATAAAAAATATATTTCCGACACAAGATAATATTACGATTAATAATTTAAAATCTGTAAAAAACATATCGCAAGAAACGGATGCTTATCTTTGTAATATTGAAAATAAATTTTATGTGTTGGATGGGCATCATAGAATAGCAATGAATATTCTAAATGGATTTTATAAAATAAAGGCATTTGTTTATAATAATGAAAATGAATATTCAATTGGAGGACTTTAATTAAAATAAAATGGCAAATACAAACAGTGATTGGTTATATAGAAACAAATACATTATTGGTGGCGCAATAGCACTGACAATTGTTGGCGTTGTTTTATATTCTAGTCGTGAGAAAGTATCTACAAAGGTAAAAACACTTGCTAAAGAAAATTTAGGTGGTTTTAAATGGTTCGATGAAAGCCTTAAATGGTATAGAGATTCAAAAACAAAAGATATTGTTGATAAGTTACACCCTAAGTTTAGAGATAAAGTAAAAGAGTTCTTCTCAAGAGTTGAAAAAGAACTTGGTTTGCAAATGTATGGAACGAGTGGTTTAAGGACATTTGAAGAACAAGCTAAATTGTACAAAGAAAATTCATCCAACGCAAAAGTTGGATATTCGGGACATAATTACGGTTTTGCTGTTGATGTAAATGTTATTGACCCTAAAACTGGAAAAGTTATTTTGCGTAAAAGTTCAACAAGTGAAGATTGGGAAAAATCGGGTGTTGTGAAGATAGCAAAAGACATGGGATTCAAGTGGGGTGGTGGCGGAGCATTTAAAGGATACCATGACCCAGTTCACTTTTACGTTGACCCAAATGGAATGAGTACCGCTCAATTGTTGGCTTTACACAATAACGGTAAAGTTGATGCTCAAGGTTATGTATTAGTTTAAAAAATAAAAATATGAATATCGACAAAAAAATAATCGTAATTATTATACTTTCAATAGCTTTAGCAATTGTTAGTTATATCGCTTTTGGGAAAGATGAACCAGTATTTGATAATACATTAGTAGAAAATCAATTAAAGGCTTATAAACAAGAAAATGATAGTTTAATTGCCGATGCTAATAAGCACCGAGAAAAGGAAACTAAGTTTGAAGCAAAAATAGATTCACTTGAAAATTTAAAACCTATAATAATAACTGAATATGAGAAACGGTACACAAAAATTGACAATGCTAACATTAACTCTGTTGTTAATGACTTCAAAGGTATTTTCGCAGACAATCATATTGGGAAGTAATAAAGATACTGCAACCGCAAATATCTGTTTTACTTTAAATCAATCTAAGTTTTTAGAAAAAAGCTACTTCAAATTTAAGGAGTGTGATACGCTTCGTAATGTTTGCGAGAAACAAAGAAGTTATTGCGATTCTGCTTTGCAGTCGGAAAAGAAAGCTAATGCCGATTTCTCAATGGTTATAAAAAATAATAACGACGCATTTAAGATTTATGAGTATGCTATTACTGGGTGGAGTAATAAATATAAAGCATCGCAGAAAGAGGTTCGTCGTCAAAAGGTATATAAATGGATTGCAATAGGCACAACTGCTTTAGCGACGACTTATTTGGGGTATTATGTTATTTCTCACCCGAAGTAGCTGACATACTCTCATCCCTAAAGGAAACGAGGTTCTTCAACCAACGCACAAGCCAACGCTTCACGTTTTCGATTGAGAGCAATGCCCTTGCTCATAATATTCTTTGAAGCGTTTATATCAGCGTGGCTAATGTGACCACAACTACTACAAACAAATTCACTTTGAGATAACCTACTTTTTGCATCTTTTTCGTCACACTCATTACAAGTTTGACTGGTATATTTAGGGTCAACTCGAACTACGTTTGTTTTGTATTCAAGCATTGTTCTAAATATACCCCAACCGCAATCAAGTATATGTTTTGAAAGATTTTTATTTTTTGACATATTTTTTATGTTCAAATCTTCTAAATACACCGTATGGTTATTCTTAGCCATTATAGTCGATTCTTTATGAAGAAAATCCTTCCTTACATTGGCTATTTTGTGATGCAAAAGTCCTAGTTTTTTTACTTGCTTTTTCCAACGATTACTTAATCGTTTCTTCCTAGATAAACTTCTGTTTTCAATACGAAGTTTAGCTTCGTATATTTTGAAATGTTTAGGATTCCGAATCAAGTTACCATTACTATCTACGCAAAAGTTAGCTATTCCCATATCTATTCCTATCACTTGGCTCTCGTCAGTATTAGATATATTTTCACTTACTTCTTCACAGACTATACAAATAAAATAACCAGTTGGTTCTTTTATTATTGTTGCTGTTTTTATTTTGCCTATTATTGGTGTCTTATCTTTAAAAAATGTTAGTTTTCCAATTTTAGGTAGTTTTATAGTGTTTTTTGATGTTAATTCTGCTGATTTAAAAAGGATTGAATTATACGTTCTTTTTGATTTAAACTTTGGAAATCTACCACCAATTTTAATTGTTCTGAAAAAGTTTTTATATGACCTATCCAATCGTTCTATTGAGTTTTGAAGGCTTTGACTTGGAACATCTTTAATCCAATCGTAGTCTTTAATTTCAGTCAACTGCTTCATTAAATCGTATGCGGAAATATTTTCTTGTTTATTTTTCCACGCTTCTTTTTTAATTTCTAAACCCATATTATATATAAAACGACAAGTTCCAATCCAAGATTTTAATTGGTCTTCTTGGATTTTACTTAATTTTAATTTTCGTTTATAGGTTAGCATGACAAAGAGCCTTCTAACAAGTAGGTTGCACAACAATAACCAAAATGACTAGAGTTCCTACTTGCTTGAAGGTTTATTTTAAATATTTTTATTAATTGATTTCATTTTAGTATAATTATTGTGCGTCACAAATATATAAATTATTTTTTAATATACAAGTATCCACTTATATTCAATGCCTAAAGGATAGTGGCTTTACGGTCTTTATCGTAAATCATTTACGTCAACCGTTGCAATTAATTTACTCCAAACTATTCTTTCAAATCCGTAGGTGTGTATAATTCTGCCATCACCTCTTTGAATAAAGAAACATTCTTCTTTTTCGTTTTTCTGACCAACTATTACAGTAGTAAAGTCTTTTACTTTGAATAAATATATTTCCATGATTTTATTATAATTAAACCACACATTCGTTAGTTCCTAAATATGGTTTTTCAGCCCAGTCTAATTTATTCATACCTAAAGTATCTCCTAAATATCTGTGGTCAAAAACCTTAGAATTTGTTTTTAATATTCCTTCTGATAACATTAACCATTGGTAACTATCCCCGCAATCAACCAATACTTCAATGTTTTCATTAATATTAATACTTCTAAGCCATTCAATATCTTTCTTTGAGTAAGCCATAATTTTAAATTAAAATTGTATCGTATTTTGAAAGGTATATATTCATTGGGAATTTATTAAACACAAACATACACACGTCGCAAATCCACATTTCTAGGTTAAATTCTATACCCGCATAACTTCTCATTATGTAATGAGCACCGTTTCCGATTTCGGTAGCTATTCTTATAAACTCTAATTTATCCGCTCCATCAAAGGCTTCTTCTGATAAATGTAGGTTAACATAGTTATTTCCCTCTGCCATGTAATTAAGCAGTGTCCGCTCCCGCTACCATTTCTAAATCAGCTTTACTACCTTCCCATTCGGGAAGTTCAACGTACCAACGCTCGTCTGCTTCCTTGTAGAATTTAAGTTTTCTACTAATTGGGATTGAATTACTCATTTGTTATGTCCTCTCTATTTGCTACAAAAGAACCACCGTTACCACTACATTTGTAGATTAACTCTGTTTTATCAGAATTAAAGCACCAGTATCTTGAAAATCCACCAGTTGTTTTATTGGTGTGTTCTTCCATTCGGGCAATTTGATTTTTATGAATCAATAATTCTTCTTTTGTTAATTTAATATCCTTGTTTTTTGCCATTTTATTTAAAATTATTTATATTTGTATAGGTATTTTCACAAATGCTTTGTTCACTCGTTTATATCAGTTTTCGGGTAAAACAACCAAAAAAGTCGAAGGTTATAGTTCGGCTTTTTTTGGCTCTAGTCGATACTTTTCTCCTTCAAAACAATAAAGTCCTTCATAGCATCCTCTAAATGCTCATGTTACCTGCCATTTTAAAGACCGACATAGTAACCATTTAATTGACAATTTTTAAGTGCTTGACAATTCTGTTCACCATAAGCAAACAAAACAACACCTCTCATTATTGATACAGACGACATATCCATTCTTGTAAACTTTGGTCTGCCTTTTAATAAATACATTCCGTTTGCCTTTTTTAATCCATATTCTTGAAACCAATCCGTATCAGTAGAGTTTAGCACCAATGCAATTCCGTTTCCGTGTTCAGCAAGTTTTTTAATAAACGGTTTTGGATTTGAATATGGTGGATTAAGCCAAACTCTACCTTCCCATTTCTCAACCAATCCATCATCAGGCAACGAAATGATTTTGTTTGCTGTTTTGTGCCATTGCAATCCGCAAGGGTCTAAATCAAATACCCCAAAATTGTCAATTAAATCAAGTGGAGTAAGTGTTATGTTTTTATCCT
>Ga0116184_10003739_pt1 | contig 12349 bp, 12 predicted proteins | sample AD_JPNNA5_MetaG_FD_89886 | JGI IMG/M metagenome (GOLD analysis project Ga0116184, IMG submission 89886) | Active sludge microbial communities of municipal wastewater-treating anaerobic digesters from Japan - AD_JPNNA5_MetaG | ecosystem: Engineered > Bioreactor > Anaerobic > Digestate | place... | reverse complement strand
TGCATCGCTGACAAATTCATAATAGTTCATCGTGTTAAAAGCGTATTCATCCCACAGATAAGTCTCATTACCTTCATGAATTTTCAGCAATTGAAAAGGCAGCGTTCCCCAAACCTTTCCTGCGCCTATCATGTAGCGCGACCAGCCGGCGGTGCCGATATTAAACCACTGCCGGAGCCGAAGATCCAATTTGTGATACTCGTAGTCGCTGCGAAAACAATTTTTTATTCCATAAGAATAAGTAACATCCAATATTGGGTATTTTGTCCCTATGCTTTTGCGGCGAAACGCACCGGAAATAAATTTTTCATTATAGGCAAAATGCGTGAGCAGTTGAATTTCGGCAATAGTAATCACTTCTTTGGTGGTAGTGACGTTTCCTTCTTTGAATTTGAAGGCTTCCTCTCCCGGCAAAGGATAAAGTACCCGGTATTTTAAAAACAGGTCGTTATAAAATCCCATGAACCAGTCTTTCTCCGCAAAGATGAGCAGGTCTTTCGACATAGTTAGTTTTTCAGATTTGTTGCGCGAAAGGATACCCCTGAGAAAATAATCTTCGCTGAAGGCATTGGTGCTTTGGCCGAGTTGTTCAATGTCGTATTTGTATCGGAATCCTACTATGGTATGTGGATTTTTTGAAAACATATAAAAAGCGCTGACACCATATTTGAACGCATCGTCATAAGTGCCATAGGCGCCATGCATCAGCAACTGAAATTTTTTACTCAACTTGCTGCTGGTGCGAAACCCCAGCCTGAATCGCTGGCCTTCTACCGGGTTGATGCTGACCATCTGCAATAAGGGCCCCACATCAATGTACCCCATGCGGATGTAATTCCCGAGAATGGCCTCTCCAATGCCTTTGTAAAGTTTGTATGCCGGAAGTGTTTGCACCGTATCGATGAGTTTATAAACCTGTTGTTCCTCTTGGCTAAGTTCCTCCGGTCTTATTTTTTTCCAATCATCATCTTTTTTTTCTACAGCGCTGTCGGCGATAAATATGGCTTCGGGATTATTGTAGAATTTGGTTTCTTTGGGATGGTTGATGATGAAATCCTTGTAGGCAGTGGTTTTGTGAAGATATATGCCGATTATTTTGCTGGTGTTTTCAGTGATGTTGAGATCGGCTACCATATAATCTTTCACGGGCATCCAGTAGGTGTTGTCCACCAGAGAGAATTCCTGATCGAACAATATTTCGTTGATAATATTGATGTTGGCATCTTTGACGACTCGCATATTAATTTTTACTATTCCGTAAGTGGTGTCGTGCACCCACAGGTTACCCGTATAGGTGAGTTCCTGCGACCGGCGCGGCTTAAACATGATATGATAACACCATCTGTTGCCGATAAAGCCGCTGTCTACCAAATAGTATTTATAATATGATAAGCCAAAATTGGCTATCGGACTGACGAAATTTTTTTCAAACAGTTCGTTGTAGTTGTCGTAAATATTAATCTTTTGGTACGTGTCGCCCAAAAACTGCGAAATTGTTTTGTTTTCCATGCCCGATACTTTGCTGGCTCCAATAATCTCACGGTATTTTTTTGGCTCTTTTCTATAATAAACGTCCGACATGGATTCGGAGAAAAACACCGGGAGATACACTTTTCCGCTGACCGTGGATGTGTCCGAATTTTCAAAAACAAATTTGAACGGACGCAGCAAGATGTTGTTTTGAAGGTTTTCGGAGTAGTTGTTGGCGTCAATCTGCACTTTGGTGTAGGCCTTATACTGGAAATAGTCAAAAAATTCGCGGTTGTTGACAGGCTTGTTGTTGATGACTTTTTTCAGCAGCACCTCGGCGGGATTCTCGCCTGGTAAGATAACAGCCTCGGTCAACTTGTAAGACTTTGTGGCCAGTTCAAAATCTATGTATTGAAATTTGTTTTTCACCACGAATTTTTTTACCGTATAATAACCCATGTATTGCGCTATGAGAGAGTCTTTGGCTGATTTGGTTTCGATAGAAAATTTGCCATCAAAATCGGTGGTGGTTTGCACGCCGCTACCTGCAAAATACACATTCACAAAAGGCATAGGGTCTTTGGTGGCGGCGTCTATCACTGTCCCCATAATCTTTGTCGTTTGCGATTGGCTGTAAATAATCTGGGGAAACAGCACTAACCATAAAAAAAATACTATGTTGCGGGTATATTTTATAAGCATAAATAACAAACAACAAATATAATAAAACTATAAGGGAAAATTGTGTTTGGATTTCAAAAATGAAATACTTTAGCCCTTCCGGAATGAACCTTTACAATTCACCTTTTTGTGCACAAAATTTTTAATGAAATTATTTCCACACTTCTTCCCTTAAAATACTGAAAATACCATTTTCTGTAAAAAATTCTTAAATTTGCCATAATTCATAAGCTTTAATAACATATAAGATGAAAAATTTACTAATCATTGGAGCACGTGGTTATGGCCGGGTAATATATAATCTGGCCCTTGCCTGCAAAGGCTATAACACCGAATACCACATCAAAGGTTTTCTTGACGATAGCACTGATGCTATGGATGGATTTTCCAACTACCCCCCCGTAATTTCTTCGGTCGAAGCGTACACGGTGCAGCCGGATGATGTTTTTGTATGCGCACTGGGAGAAGTGGAATCCAAAAAGAAGTATTCCGAAATGATCCTCAACAAAGGCGGCGAATTTATCAGCCTGATCCATCCTACTGCAAATGTTAGCACCAACTCGGCATACGGCAAAGGTTGTCTTATCAGCTTTAATGCTTTTATTTCGGCCGATGCACATATTGGCAATCATGTGACCATACAGCCGTTTACCATGGTGGGACACAACTCCGTGGTGGGCAACTGGTGTCATTTGGACACACACATGTTCCTCGGAGGCTATGTAAAGCTGGAAGAGGAGGTTACCGTGCATACCGGGGCCATAGTACATCCATACAAAAAAGTGGGCAAAGGCGCCACTGTGGGAGCAGGAGCTGTTGTGCTCAGAAATGTCAAAGAATACACCACGGTTTTTGGCAACCCTGCCATGAAATTAAAAACAGAATAACACAAATAAACCAACCCAAAATGGAACTAAAAGATTTTGTACAAAATTTTGCCGAACAGTTCGACGATACAGATATAAGCGAATTTCAGGCCGGCACGGCTTTCCGTACCATCAAAGAGTGGTCCTCGCTGGTAGCCCTCAACATCATTGCCATGATAGACGACGAATATAATGTACAGGTGAAGGCTGACGACATCAGAAGCTCCACCACCATTGAAGACCTGTACAACATTGTAAAAACAAAAATGCAACAATAAATTCAAAAGTTTTTTTCAACCTTAGTGTGCCTTAATGGTAAAAAAATAAAACCACGAAGTCTCACGAAGTACATTCACTAAGGGACACGAAGGAAAAATAAAAATAATTTAATCTCAAAAAAATACTTTTGTTACTTTGTGTACAACTTTGTGCGCCTTAGTGATAAAAAAATAATAAGAAAAATATGGCTTTCTCCAGAACAAAACACGTAAAGATAGCCGGTATCGCGGCCTGCGTCCCCAAGAACATTGTCGAAAACTCGGCATATCCCTTGTTTGAAAATGACGACTATGACAAATTTGTCGCATCTGTGGGCATTGAACGACGCCGTATCGTGCAGCCGGGCGTTTGCACCTCCGACTTGTGTTATGCCGCTGCCGACCAAATCATACAAGACCTCGGCTGGAATCGCGAAGAAATAGATTTGCTGGTTTTTGTTTCGCACACCGCCGACTATAAGCTGCCCGCCACCTCGTGCATACTGCAACAAAGGCTGGGATTATCCAGAGAATGTATGACACTGGATATTACGTTGGGGTGTTCGGGATATATCCATGGACTAAATGTAGCCGCCTCGCTGATGGCCGCAGGAACAATAAAAAAAACCCTGCTTCTGGCCGGCAACACCCAATCGTTATATGCCAGTTATGAAGACAAGAGCGCCTATCCCCTGTTTGCCGACGGGGGCACCGCCACAGCCCTGGAGTGGGATGAAACGGCCGACGACATGTTTTTCCACCTTGGTACCGACGGCAGCGGCTATCAGGCCATCATCCTGCCCGACGGAGGCTGTCGCAACCCCGCAACCCCCGATTCCTTTAAAATGGAAGAGCTGGGACCCGGCATACGGTGTTCGCGTCTGCACGAACGCTTAGACGGCATGGAAGTGTTCTCTTTTGGCATCACCAGGGCACCGCAGTCGATTAACAAGCTTATTGAAAATTTTAATCTGAATATCGAATCCCCGGACTATTTTCTTTTTCACCAGGCCAACCGGTTTATGGTGGAAAAAATCCGCAAAAAGCTAAAGGTCCCCGAAGAAAAAGTACCTTACAACATCAAAGATTTTGGCAACACCAGTTGTGCCACCATCCCACTTCTGATGGTTACCAACCTGAAAGAACCCATGGAAAATAAAAAACTTCAGCTACTAATGTGTGGCTTTGGCGTTGGTCTTTCGTGGGGCAGTGCCTATGTTTCAACTAATAATTGTGTCGTTTCAGACCTGGTTGAAATTTAGTAATTTAGCGAGTAGCGAAAATCATGGAGTAGAAAGCAAAAAGTTGAATATATGGAAATAATATCAAAATAACGGATACTTTAAAAAATTCTTATTTGAGAGTTTAGCAATTCGGCAAGACAAAATAGAATTTTATTGCTGACAAAATGTTTGACACCGCAGAGAATTTGACCAGGGAAGGTTATATAGATTTACTGAACAATTACATGTAGTTGCTTTAAGTATTTCAAATAATATCGCAGAAGGTAGCGATTTGTTTTCTGATAAGGATTTTGCTAAATACATGGTTATTGCAAAGAAATAAATATTTTAATGTGCAAATATTTTTATAATATTTGAAAGAAGAAACCTTATCGATTATAAAACCTGGAGCGAGTTGTTCTTGGCATTGCTGATATTAAGTTCTCAGATAACTAATTTCAGAAAAACACTTTTATAACACGAATATGCAGAGGCCCCTTCCCTTTGCCATCTGCCCTCCACATAATCAAAAAACACTACTTTTGCATATTAATAAAATAACAGATCATTGATACCTAAAAGAAAAATTAAAAAAATACTTACCGGGTCATACGAACTGCCAAATAATGTTCGCCAAGCCATACCCTCCCCTGTGGTACAGGTGCAAACCATCACTTATCAGCATGCGCCTTACATCCGCGACTGCATTGAGGGAGTGCTGATGCAAAAAACCAATTTCCCTTTTGAATACCTCATTGGCGAAGACTGCAGCACGGACGGCACCCGCGAAATAGTGTTTGAATATGCAAAAAAACACCCCGAAAAAATCAGGGTGATAACAGCCGATGAAAATTTCGGGATGATGGGAAACATACGCCGCTGCAGGATGGCTGCCAGGGGAAAATATATTGCACTTTGTGAGGGCGACGACTACTGGACCGACCCGTATAAGCTGCAAAAACACGTGGATTTTATGGAACAGAACCCCGGGGTTTCCATCACCTATCATGATGCCTGTAAAGTGGATGCCGATAAAAATATTATTGAGCAATCCATGCTGCCCGAAATCAGAAAAAAAAATTTCAGCAGCGAAGAGTTGAAAACAGGAATCTGGATCTTAACATATACCATGTGTTTCAGAAATCTTATAGACCAATATCCCGAAAATTATTTCAGGGTGTATAACGGCGATACGTTTCTCACCTCGTTGCTTGGCAATTACGGCAGCGGAGCTTATCTGGGCCATATTTCGCCAAGCTGTTACCGGGTTAGCGAATCCGGCGTCTTTTCAATGAAAACAGGAATTGAAAAAATGATCAAATCACTTTCAACATCCGTTGAACTGATGAAATTTTATAAACAAAGAAATGACAAAGATTTTTATGAATATTTCATAAATAGAATCCAAAAAGCACTGCTTGAAATACTTGAACAGGTGCTGTCACGTAAAAACAAAAATAAATTAGCTTTGCGTATTATTAAGCTATCCGGTTATCTGGGGCTGAAAAATTCACTGTATTATTTAAAAAAACTGTTATAAACAGGTACTTTTGCACCATCACAGCTATGCCATATTTTTCAATTATAATACCGCTTTATAACAGGGAAAAAGTTTTGTCCCAGGCCCTGGATTCATTAAAAAGGCAGACCTTTCAGGATTTCGAGGTCATCATTGTCGACGATGCATCTACCGATAATTCATTGGAGGTTGCCCTGAAATATGACCTGCCCAATAAAAAAATACTAAAGAACGAGGTGAACAGCGAACGCTGTGTATCAAGAAACAAAGGCTTTGATGCTGCAGAAGGAAAATACATCTGCTTTCTCGACAGCGACGATGTTTTTTTACCAGATCATTTGCAGACTTTTTATAATAATCTTGTACGGTTAAGCCAGCCGAAAGCCATGCTTTTCACCAACAGCTACCTGAAACTGCCCGAAGGTGAAACAGAAAAAAAACCCGTCCCCGAATTAGGCCGGCAAAATGTTTTTGCATACCTCCTTAAATACACTCCGAATCCGGCACGGGTATGCATAGAAAAAACAATATTGGATGAATTAAAATTTGATGTGAACATCCCGGGATTAGAAGACCTGGATCTTTGGCTTCATATTGCCGCTAAGTATCCGGTTGCTCATATCCCTGAATATACGAATGTTTACTGTCTTTATGAAGATTCATACACCCTGGGGGATGTAAAAAGATACGAAAAAGAGTTGTCATTTTTCCGCTATATTTTTAAAAAGCCCGCCTTGCGCAAACTGCTGCCCACAGCATCAAAAAACCGCCTCCTGAGTATGTGCCATTACCACCTGGCAGTAAAATCAGACCAAAATCACAGCATCTCAAAAATGTATGCACATGCTTTCAGATCTTTCTTTTTGTATCCTAAAGGCTACAACGGAAAAACAAATAAGCCGCTCTTTGTGATGTGCTTGTACAATTTTCCTATATTTGGCAGACTGTTTAAAGCGGCAAAAAGAAAAATGAGCGCCTGATGAAAAGTGCTATTGACATAAACTACAAATTACCGGTTAATTTTCAGAAGGAATGGGCTCATTTGTTCAAGCCCGACTTTAAATACAAAACAGTCGACCTAAAAGTTAAGGAGCTGAAAAATGTTTTTGTAAATCATTACGGCCTGGTTATTAAGCATGGCTTGCTGGTAAAAGGATGCGCCCCAAATTTGGGTTTTTCGCGGTACGATAAAAGTGCGTATTATAAACATTGGCGTAAGGCGATCGAACAAATGCTTGTCTGCAAATATGGAAAAAGCATACCGTCCATAAAACTCGATGATGACAAGAAATACCTGCTTATACATTCACCCTGGTTTAGTTATTATTTCTGGATCACCGAATGTCTTCCCCGTCTTTTGATGGTAAAAGATCGGTTACCCGAACTAACACTACTCTACCCTGCCGGTTGGAAAAATTTTACTTTTATCAACGAGACGCTGGAGTTGTTTCCCGGACTCAATAAAATCGAGATCCCTGCCGATCATCAATTATTTGTGAAAAACCTGATAATGCCCGAAGCGAAGCCATGGACCCCGATGTTTATTCCCGAACATGTTTATAGTGTAAGGGCTCTGTTGCTGGATGAGGTTGAAAAAAGAGGGATAGTATCGCCTTTTGGAGACAAGATCTATATCTCACGAAAAAACGCTGCACGAAAACGATTTGAAGATGAGGCCGTGGCAGAAGAAACGCTGAAGCGATTTGGCTTTAATGCGGTCATCATGGAAGATCATACATTTTTTGAACAAATAGCGATCATGAAAAAAGCCCGCTATGTTTTTGCCATCACCGGCGCCGGAACCATAAATGTATTATTTATGCAAAAAAACGGGCATCTTTTTGATGTTCCTCACAGGGATTATATAACAAGATCTCAATATAAATTCCATTTTTTCAAGTTGTGTAATATTTTGAATATTGATTATTCTGCACTTTTTCATGACCGGATGGACGATCCGGCCGTTGATCATTACAGTAAGCAGAATCTGATCTTTGATGTTAAAGGTGTTTCCGAATATCTTTCTAAAATTATTGAAAAATGATAGAAATCACGAATAGAAAAATTTTGGTTTTAGCGCCGCACACCGATGATGGCGAATTGGGCTGTGGCGGAAGCATTGCCAAACTGGTAGAAGACAACAACCATGTTAAATGTGTGGCCTATTCTATTGCAGAAGATTCCGTTCCGGAAGGTTTTGAGAAAAATGCGGTCGCTGATGAATTTATTCAGGCCATGAAAATTCTGGGCTTAAAACAGGAGGACATCATATACCATGCCTATAAGGTACGGCATTTCCCGGAATTCAGGCAGGAAATACTTCAAACATTGGTCGAATTAAATAAGTCTTTCAGCCCCGATCTGGTATTTGTCCCTTCGCTTCACGACATTCATCAGGATCACCAGGTCATTGCCAATGAAGGATTAAGAGCATTTAAAAAAATATCCATCCTCGGATATGAAATGCCCTGGAATAATATCATTTTTGAAACACGGTGTTTCATTAAACTGGAAAAACATCATATTCAAAAAAAGATAGACGCCCTTAATTGTTATAAAACACAAAAACACCGTTCCTATTTGAATAAAGATTTTATCTGGGGGCTGGCCACAACAAGGGGAACACAATTTGAAAATGATTATGCAGAAGCTTTTGAAGTAATTCGATGGATATTTTAATAAAACCATATTCTTTTTTATTATCGTCTGAATATTTACTCAGTCAAATTTGTTTGCTTGATATTGATGTTTTTGGCGTTGGAAATAATTGGGAGGCAAATAATTTTCTATCTGTACTACCAATGAAAAATGATTTGAGCTTCATAGCCTGTGCAGGGGAAAAAGTTGTAGGCTATATAGTTTGTAGCGCTTATGGAATTAAAGAAGGTTTGTCTGCCCACATAAATCGCATTGGTGTTCACGAGTTATATAAAAATAGAAAAATCGGGAATGAGTTGGTTAGAAAATTTGAATTGATGGCAAAAACATATAAAATTAGATCCATTACCTTAGAGTTTGATAAAAACTTAAATGTTGAAAAGTTCTATGAGAAATGCGGATACGAACACATTACTGATAAAAGCAGTATTTCAAATTATTTAAAAATAAAAGGCAAACTGGAGAAAAGAGAATTGTATTATAATTTTAACAGAAAAATTTATTATAAAAAAATAATATAAGTATGAAGATCCTTGTTTTTGGTGGTGCTGGTTTTATTGGTAATGCCATTGTAAAAAAATTAATAACACATGGTCATACCGTTGCAATTGCCGATAATTTAATTTCAGGTGATTTAAAAAATATTGAGACATTACCAACAAAAAATTATATTATTGATATTACTAATAAAACATCCTTTTCACAAATTGATTTTAACCCCGACATCGTTATTCATTTGGCATTTCCCACTCCATTATGTGATAGGAAAATTCAAAATCAGTTTGAGAATATTGCCTCAACTGGAATGTTAAACGTCTTAGAGTATACAAAAAATTCATGTAATAAAATCATTTATGGGTCGTCAATTTCAGTTTATGGGATTCCTGATAAATTACCTATAACCGAAAGAAATAAAATTTCACCATTATTAATTTATGGCGCAAATAAGTATTTGTGTGAATTATATCTTAAGTGTTATAATGCTCAATTTGGCTTACAGTACAATATTTTGAGAATTTCTGATACTTTTGGTGAATTTGATAAAAGGAAAAATGCGATAAATAATTTTTTGAAATCTTTTATTAAAAATAATAATATACTAATTTCAGGTAATGGCGAACAAATCAGAACCTTCACTTATGTGGAGGATATTGCGAATGCATTTAGATTATGCTTAAATAAATTAAAAAACACAGAATATATTATAGCTTCCGATCACCACATTTCTATGAACAACCTGATAAAATATCTGGAAGTAATTTTTGATAAAAAAGTTGAAGTAATTTATGATATGAATAATAAAGATAATAGAAATTACATATTTAATTCCGATAAATTTAAAAACGACTTTGATAATTTCGAAACCTGCGGGTTTGATGAAGGAATAAAAAAAACCATTAATTATTTAAAAACCATTTAATGATTGCAGCCATTCATCAGCCGAATTTTCTCCCATGGATAGGGTATTTTCATAAAATCAAAAATTCGGATATTTTTGTTTTTCTTGATGATGTCCAGTTTGAACAAGGGAAAACCTTTACTTCAAGAACCAAAATAATATGTAGTGGGGCCGAAAACTGGTTGACTGTTCCAATTAAAAAAAAATCAGAATTAAAAGATATTAAAGACACTTCCGTTGATGATAATTTCATCTGGAAAAAAAAACATTTGAAAACCTTGCAGTTGAATTATTGTAAAGCTCCTTTTTTTGAAGAGGTGTTCTCTATTCTTGAAAAAAACTACAACACAAACGGCATTTATATTACTGATTACAACATTCCTTTAATTACTGACATTTGTGAATATCTGAACATAAAGACTCAATTCATCTGTTCGAGCCATATTGTTCAGTCAAACGACCTGAAAGGATGGGACAAGATATTAGCTATTATTTTGGAATTAAAAGCGGATTTTTATTTATCCGGTTCCGGTGCAGGATCAAAAAGATATGTAAATGCTGACGATCTAATGAAACATAATATTAGACTTGAATGGCAAAAATATACGACTGTGGAATATGCTCAGGTCAATAATAAAGGAGTTTTTATTCCCAACTTATCCATTATTGATTTGTTGTTTAATTATGGAAAAGAAGCAATTAATATTATATAGCCAAAAATAAATATGATTTCATTTTCCGGATATCATAATTTGGCAATGATATAAAAAGGATTGGGCTTATAGACTTTTATTCTAAATTGCGGAGATTTAAGCATCACTTTATAAAACTCCAAGCTCATGTTTTTGAACTTACCCCTATCCCCAATAACCCAAGAGAATTTCACCACCCCTGCTGTATCATGACCGAAGCGCTTGGACTTGACGTAACCCTCCTGTAAACTGCATCTTGTCCGTGTGAGCAAAGATACGCAACTTGCGGCCAAAAAAGAAAATGACCAAACAGGAAAAGAAGTCCACAATGTTCGGCATTGTTGAACAGTGGCAGAAAAGCGGGATAAGCCAGGCTGCGTTTGCACAATCGCAAAATTTAACACTCGTAAAATTCCGGTACTGGATTCAAAAACACCGGCAATCGCAGGAGTCGGGATCCTTCATTCAATTGAACGGATTTTCATCATCCTGCGGGATCAGCATCCGATATCCCAACGGTGTTGAGCTGACAATACCAGCGCAAACGCCGCTTGCAGTGGTTAAATCGTTGATCAATTATTAAGCGCGATGTTTTCGTTAGGCAACGCCCGGTATTATGTTTACCGTGATTATTCCGGACAAAGTATGCCAGTGATTCCGGGCGAAAGTATGCCACTATATCAAAGGACAAATGGGTAATCAAAGATACTAATTTTTTTCGATAGATTTTTTTCTTAAAGATTCACCTTTCAGATCGAAGCGATGAGCAGAACCTGACAATCTGTCCATAATCGCATCTGCTAAAGTTGGTTCGTTAATATACTGGTGCCACTTATTGACCGGGAGCTGAGAAGTTATAATTGTAGACCGTTTACCATATCGATCTTCCAACACCTGCAAAAGGGCTATTCTGACCTGATTTTCCATAGGTGTAAGTCCGAAGTCATCCAAAATAACCAGAGGAACTCTTTCGATCTGATTGAGCAATTTTATATATGATCCCTCCAGTTTAGAAAGTCCAAGTTTTTCAGTAAAACGATTCATTCCCAGGTAAAGCGTTTTATATCCCATAGCACAAGCCTGCCGCCCCAAGGCGCAGGCAAGATAACTCTTACCGCAACCGGTAGATCCGGTGATAAGGATGTTCTCTGCCCGCAGGATATAAGAGCAATCAGCCAGTGCAATAATTTGATTGCGGGAAAGGTTGCGGGTGGGTGCACATTCAATGTTTTCCAGTACGGCATCATATCGCAGGTTGCTAAGTTTAAGATACAACTGTGTCCGCTGATGTGTCCGGTTGCTCTTTTCAGCATCAACCATCAGCGCCATCAGTTCATGTGCCGAGGGAAGTTCGTGAGCAGGCAAATCCAGTGTCGTGCCGTAAGCCTGTGCCATACCATGCAGCTTCAGCTGCATGAGTTGTTCTAAAGTTTGTTTTGTGTTGATCATGTTTTTAATTTTTTACTAAGTACATGACAAAACTTTTATACAAATTTCAAAATTCTTGATATCAAAGGGATTAAGCAGTGCATTTGCTATAAAAGTAAGCCCATATTTAAAAAAGCTAAACGCTTTGCGGCCATG
>Ga0116184_10003736_pt1 | contig 12351 bp, 9 predicted proteins | sample AD_JPNNA5_MetaG_FD_89886 | JGI IMG/M metagenome (GOLD analysis project Ga0116184, IMG submission 89886) | Active sludge microbial communities of municipal wastewater-treating anaerobic digesters from Japan - AD_JPNNA5_MetaG | ecosystem: Engineered > Bioreactor > Anaerobic > Digestate | place... | reverse complement strand
GGCCGCGTGCGTCGGCTGCATCGTCTTCGCGTCCGCCTCCTGGGGCAGCTTGGGCGCGGAGGCACCATCGATCGGCGTATCCCCCTGGGCCAGGCGGGCGCAGCACCAGCTTGTGCGTCGCGTTGGCCGCCTCGGCCTCATGTGGCTGGCTGCGCCCTTGCTCGGGGCGTGCTTTGCCGCCCTCGAGCTGGCCTGCACCGGTCAGCTCTACCTCCCGGCCATCGCGTTGCTGTCGCGGGAGGGGAACTGGCGTGGGGCACTCAGCGGGCTGCTGGTGTACAACGCGTGCTTCGTGGTCTCACCGTTGGCGCTGACGGCCGTGGTCGTCGCCATGGGCCGGGGTATCACGTCACCCGGCTTCGCCCGCTGGGCCGAGCGTGGGCGGATGTCCGGGTCGTCCCGGTCCTCACCGACGGCCGCCTGGCCACACCCCCAGACGTGGTGTCTCGCGGCGTGTGGGCCGTCACGTTCGGGCCAAGATCCAACCCGGGCGTGCGGCAGCGCATCGGGTACCTCGAGCGCTGCTCGAGCCCCGACGGGCACCCGCTTCCGCGTCTAGACATCGACGACGCGGTAGGCGGGGGTGTGGATCCCGGGCGTGCGGGCGGCTCTCGTGCTCTCCTGGCCGTCTCTACCGGGCCGATCCCGTGTGAGTGGGTGCCCTACACGGAGATCTGGCGTGACGGGGAGGTGGTCTATGCCGAGAACCGTGCCGATGGGCACCGCGAGGTCGTGATGGCAGCCGTGGCGGCTTGCCGCAAGGCGAGCACCGCGGCACGTGAGACGTACTGAGGAGGCCATCGTGAGGCTTCATCGAGTCGCCAACATCGTTCTGGTCCTGGCCCTCACGCCGGTCGCCGCGTTCTCCATATGGACGCGCTGGCCGGGCACCGAGGGATGGGACGCGTGGTGGAGTACGTGCGAGATGCACGACGACTGGCAGTTCATCATCGGCTCAGACGCGTACGTTGAGGGGAATGACTCCGGTGGGCGTCTCTTCTGCCACCCAGGCACACCTCTCTGTTACGGGCTGGTAGCGCCCAACTGGAGGACGGCGTACCTCAAAGCACGTTACTACAGCACCCGGCCTGGTCCCTACGGTCCCTCGAACCCGATGCTATGCGAGAAGGCGGATGGTTGGTTTTACAACGGATCGTGCTGCAACTGGAACAGCGGGCCGGTCACCGTATACGGCATGACCATCTGGGATCCGTAGCGACCGAAAGCGCGCGCCTGCCGCCTCGAAAGCCGACGCGCCAACTGGAGGTCTGGCATGCCACGCTACGTGAGCAGCATCCTAGCCGGGCTAGTTGGGGTCCTTGTGGGTATGGCAGCGGGCGAGCTTGTGGCCCGAGCCACACCGATGGTGACTCATCATGGCTACTCGGACCTGAACCGGTACGTCGGGGCCCTGTGTGGGGCGGCTTGCTGCCTGGGGCTCACGCTCTTGGGCCCTCGGCCTGTCCGCGACGTGCTCCTCGTACCAGTAGTGGCCAAAGTCTCTGCGGCGCTGGTCGGCTGCTACTCCTATGCCCGCCTGGGTGACCTGCGCACGTTCTTCTCGTCTGTCTTGCCCGGCGCGACGGTCGGCCAGGGGCTTCACTGGTTGATCGTCGAGGACATCCCCCTCGGCCTGCTGACTCTAGCAGGTACCTACCCCGTGGCCCTGTGGATCCGCAGGCGCGCGGCCGAAGCCGAGGCTGAGGCTGGGGCCGCGAGAGCGGCCAGAGCGGCAAGGAACGAAGACGGCACGTGGAACGTGGGGTAGCCGTAGCCGCGGAGGGCGTGGGCTACCCCCGCGCCCTCCGCGGCTACGGCGTCCTGAGAGGGGTGACCGCACATGCGTAGCGGAACCGCTCGTGGGTTCACATTGATAGAGCTGCTGGTGGCGCTGGCGATCATCGCGCTGTTGGTGGGTGTCCTGCTGCCGGCCTACGCGGGGTCGCGCCGGAAGGGCTGGGAGGCGACGTGCACGTCGAACCTGCGCCAACTTGCCCTTGCCTGGCGCGCGTACTGCGACGACTGGGACGGACCTCCGGCAACGCTCGCCACCATCCGGGAGCCCTACGTTCGGACGGCGGCGATCTTCCGTTGCCCGGCCGATCCCGACCCCAACGGGATGGCCAAGAGCGGGTCGGTGGACGCGCTCGTGAACGACGGCATCGATCCGAACACCATCTTCCCGATCGGGGTCACCTACGCGTATGACTCGATGTGGGGCGCCGGCGCGCACTGGCAGAGCACCATCACCAAGGCGCTTGAGATGGTGCCCACCGCCGGGCTCATTGCATGCCCCTGCCACGGCGAGCATCTGCCCGTGCCGCGTGGCTACAGCGGGCCCACGAGCTTCACGGGGCTGGTCCTTCGCGCTCGTCCGGACGGTTCGGTGATCCGCGCGAGGCAGGACAACCGCGACCCCTGGGGGCAGAACCCCGACCGGGTTCTGTACGGGTACCCGTGCGGCGCAGGCGAGATCGTATTCCCACCAACGAAGGAGTGCATCGAGTACCGCAGGCAGCACTGCCCGGAGAGCTTGGAGCTCTAGGCCCCTGGGATGCGAGTCCTGAGGTCACTGCCGCAGGGCGAGCCGCGGCCTCCGTCGCCGCGGCATAGCCGTCGTGCAGGCGCCCGCCTACATGATCAGCATCGCGTCGCCGTAGCTGTAGAAGCGGTAGCGCCTCGCGACGGCCTCCGCATAGGCCCTCTGCCCCAGCTCGACGCCCGTCATCGCGAAGACCAGCATCAGCAAAGTCGACCGGGGCAAGTGGAAGTTCGTCAGCAGACAGTCGACGCACCGGAACTCGTATCCCGGCGTGATGAACAGCCGTGTCGAGCCCGACTGCGGAACCACCAGGCCGTCGGGCTGTGCACAGGTCTCCAGCACTCGCGCGCACGTGGTGCCGACGGCGACCGCGCGGTTCCCGCGGGCCTTGGCGGCGCTCACGGCCTCTGCCGCCTCTTCGGGCAGGACGAAGTCCTCGGCATGCATCACGTGGTCCTCGATACGCTCGACGGCCACAGGGCGGAAGGTGCCCAGTCCCACGTGGAGCGTGAGCCGGGCAACCACGATGCCCTGGCTGGCCAGCGAAGTGAGCATCTCTTCGGTGAAATGCAGGCCGGCAGTTGGGGCGGCCACAGCGCCCGGGTTCCGCGCATAGACCGTCTGGTACCGCTCGCGGTCGACAGGGACGTCGGCGCGCTGGATATAGGGCGGCAGAGGCACGTGCCCCACGGCGTCCAGCACGGCCTCGAGCGGCCCCTGGTGAGCCAGGCGAAGATGGCAGATACCCTCAGGCCCGCGCGCCGTGACCTCGCCGGTCAGGCGCCCCCGGCCTTCGGCGTCGAAGTCAATCACGGTGCCCGGCCTAAGCCGCGAGGCCGGTCGGCACAACGCTTCCCACGAGCCGCCCGGGAGAGGGCGCAGCAGCAGGGCCTCGGCTCTACCTCCCGTTAGCCGCCGGCCGATCAGGCGTGCCGGGATGACTCGGGTATCGTTGAGCACAAGGCAATCGCCCGGGACCAGGTAGTCGCCCAGGTCGGAGAAGCGCGCGTGGCTCCATGTGGACGCTCGCCGATCGACGACCATCAGGCGCGATGCGTCGCGTCGCTCGGAAGGGTGCTGGGCCACCAGGTCCGGCGGAAGCTCGTAGTCGAAGAGGCCGATGTCCGTCGCGGCATACCTCGCTCGGGTCCGGGCAGGCTAGTCTCGGCCAAGAGGAAGTCGCCACGTGAAGACCGCGGGCGTGACTTGCCGACCGATCTCAACCGTCAGGGTGAAGGTGTTGGCCTCGCGGACCGACATCTCGCGTTTGTTTCGGCTCAGCTTCGAGAAGCATACGTAGGTGCCGCCCTTGTTGCTGCCCCCGATCGCGCCGGGCACCACCGTAGTCAACGAAAGCCCCCTGCGCCGGTTGGCCAGCAGATCGGTCAGGGTACACCGAGCGGCGAAGGGCAGGGATCCCGGTCCCTCGGGCTCCGGCGCACTCACCAGGAAGACAAAGTGGGTCTGCGCGGCGCGCCGGAGCTGGCTGAGCTCCGCCTGGTCAGCTGGATCTCCCACGACCGCCAGCAGGCTATCGATGAGCTCCTCGGTGAACCAGATCGCCACCGCAGGCACTCCGGCCACCTCGGTCCGGCGGCTCAGTGGAGGCAGCAGGCGCTCATAGACCTCCTGCTCCGACGCGCCGGCACTCAGGTTTGGGGCAGCCGGGGCCTCCGACCAGGCCGATGCGGGCCTCGCGGGAGACACTCGAGCCGTCTCGGGCCCCAGGGTCGCGATCGGCCGAGGCGTGCTGCTCTCCGCTCCCCGGATTACCGCGATGGGAGGCTCGGGCAGGGCGGGTGCTGGTGCTGGTGCTGGAATGGCATCGCCTGCGGCCTCCGATGGGAGCTCGACCGCCCGGCCTCCTGACGCATAGGTCGGAATCCGTACGACGACCGCGGGAAGGGCCGGGGAGGGCGTGGGCGCCGCCGGCTCGGGGGCCAGCCGCGCTTGGGTCAGAAGCTCCGGTGTGACCTCCGCATTGAAGACCCACAGGAACCCCAACGACCCGCCCGACGGGCCCCCGACGGACCCGCGTAGCACCAGCCAGGTGACATCAGGGCCCAGAAGGCGTCTCCCCTGGCCATCGGCCATGGGCAGAGTCACCAGCTCACCCTCCGTCGCCAGGTCGCCGGACAAGAAGTCAGTGAGTGTGGGCCAGGGTGCGCTCGCGATGGGAGTGACGGTCGCACCGTTACTCGCCTCGAGTACCAGGTCCGAGAGGCCGGCTGGTGCCAGTGAGTCCAACCCAACGCTGGCCACGCCGAGGGCCACGAGTACGCGATCGCGCGCGTAGGCGCTAACCGCCTCCGTGACGGCCGGCAGCGCGCGGTTCAGGCGCCCGTAGGCCCTGAGGTCGTCCGGCATGAGTAGCGCTGCGCGGTAGAGGCGGCCGCCCGCCGTGGCAACCGCGGAGCGGAGCCCAGCAAACCCGGCGAGGCGGCCGTGGTCGCGCGCCTGCTGCAAGACGGCCGATCCCACATCGGACCGAAGGCCGGTCAGTGCTGCCGACGCTCGGGCCAGCGAGGCGGCAACACAGCTGGGGCTCCCGGCGCCCACCATGGTCTCGAGATAGGTGGTCACGGCCGGCCAATCGCCGCGAGCCGCGGCTTCAGTCGCCCGCTGGGCACACAGGGCTGCCGCGCGTTGGCGCGGGACCCGCACCGGCTCACCGAGCGGCCCGGCCGATGGCAGTGATACCCAGAAGCTGTCCGGAACGGTGGCGCCCAGGCTCTCGACTGCCATCCGTGCCAGCGCGTTCTGGGGATCCAGAGACAGGGCAAGCCGAAAGCACTCCGCTGCTCGGCTGTTGTCCTGGGCGGCCATGGCCTCCGCCCCGCTGCGCAATGCCTGCTCGACGACGAACGTGCAGGCCTCAGACTCCCCGCCATCGCCTCCACCGAGCTCGAGATACTGGCGGAAAGCCTCGGCCGCCGTCTGTTCGCGCCCGGCGAGTAGCTCGGCCTCGCCCAGCAGCCGAAACACGCGTGGACTTGGGGCCTCAACAGCAGCGAGACGCAAGTACGATAGCGCCCGCTCGTGCCTATCCCGCCAGGCAGGATCACCGGACGCGTGTAGATGCCGCGCCTGCTCGAGCAGTGGCATGGCCAGGGCCACCGCGGACTCGGCCTCGGCGTCCGCGGCCCAAAGCGCGCCGCAAGCGGCCATGCATGTCACAAGGCTCAGGGCGAGTGCCCATCGGATGCCCATCGTGTCCCATCCCAGCTCGTCCCGTGCAACAGAGGTCGCGTCGTTGCCGGGGCGTCAGTAGTCAGGCCAGCCAGGACTATGGCCATTCGCCACACGGCACGCGGTCTCCTTGTCAACTCGCACTTCTCTTTAACCGGGGACGGGTGCAGGGCCTTGGCGAGGAGGCGCCGAACCAGCCGTTCGGTGCGCGTCTGGGGCACCCGCTCGAAGCCGGCGTCCTCCCGAGGATGACCCCGGCGCATTCTCGGTGGGATACGGGGAAACGTGCCATGGGCATCCATCCGGCTGTGTTCCGGGCGCTGAGCACGTTCTACCGGGTCCTCGACGCTCGCACCGCTCAGCTGGAGTCGACCCACACGGAGGTGCGCTGCCCCCCTACCTGCAGCCAGTGCTGCCTTGGTAGCATCTTCTTTGTGACTGCATTAGACTTCGCCTACGTGTGCCGCTACGCCCAAGCCCATATCGACGAGGCCACGCGCCAGGCGATCGTCGCGGTGGCTGAGGCCCAGGTCGCGCAGTGTGGTGCCGAGCTGGCTCGCGAGCTTGACGGCTCCGAGACGCGCCTCGAAGCCCCTTCGGGCCTGACGTGCCCGCTCCTCGCTCACGGGCGCTGCCGCGTCTACCCGGCTCGTCCGACGCCGTGCAGGCTCTTCGGGCGTACGCGCTATCAGTCGGGGAAGCTCAACATCTGCGACATCATCTTCAGCCGGCTCCCGGAGGGGGGCAACGGCAATGCCGACCCCGATCACCCCCCGTCCTTGCGCTTCCCCATCGTGGAGGACATGTCACGCTCTCTGGCCGCGATGCTCCGGCGTGAACTCGGCCCCGAAGGGATTGGCGAGGCCGAGCGACTCCTCCACGTCAGCACGCTGCCCATCTTCATCGCGACCACGCGCTTTGAGGAACTCCGCGTGTATGACGTAACGCCCGAGGCCTGAGCGAACCACTGCCACCAGCCAGCGAGTGTCTGGCCTGGACCATGCATGAGGAAGTGGGGAGATAGAGGCCGGGAAGCCAGTGGATCCGCTCGTGCCAAGGGTCTGCAGCAACTCCTCGGCGAGCGGAGTCGACTCCCCCTGCCCACAGTGTGTTATCCGCAAACCCAGCTCGGTCTCCTGCAAGCCACACCCGTGGTGGCCCGCCTCGACGACGGCGATCTGACGTCCGGCGCGGGCATGCCTGCACGGTGCGGTTCTCCGTCCTGGAGCTGCTCCGCCAACGAATCATCGGCCCAGCCGCGGGCTATGAGGACACCAACGACCCCAACCCGTCGACCCTGAGCCGCCGCGTTCACGCGGCGTGACGAAGGGCGGCGGGACCATGCCCCGTCTTGCCCCTTCGTGACGCGCCCACCGCCGACCACCACGCGCTCCTCCCTTCGACAGGCTCAGGGCCGACGGGGATCAGGCTTGTGAAGTGCAGCGGTTGAGGCGAAGTTGGAGGTACGCGTCTCTGGGGACCGGGCCGGGAGCCGGCCCAGGGGCCTCGGGTGACGCGCGACCCTCCAGCGGGCCGGATGGCGCCCTTCCCGCTCCGCGGGTCCCTTCCATTCGGCCCCTCCTCGGAGGGTGGGAGGCTCCCTGGTGGGACCCTATCCGGCCATTAGCGGTAACTTAGGGCTCCCGTGGCCCATCAGCCTGGTTGCGGAGGGGCGCCATGGGGGGAACCACGCGGGCTTCAGCGTGGTGGGCCCCCAATGCGCCCGATCTGGAGGCCGCTCTGTCGTCGTCCGGCCCAAGGGCCGCCGCGCGTTCCTCCCTTCGACAGGCTCAGGGCCGACGGGGAGTGAGGCCTGAGCCGCCGCGGCCGGGGTGGCGGTGACGAACGGGAGGAGCTCACAGCGCTCGCCACCAGGCCTCTCGCTGCCTTCTACACACAGCCGATGGAGGCGCTGCAGGTTGCGATACAGGCCGGTCGCGCAACACGAGAGGATGAGCGTCGCGTAGTGGCCAGGTGGGTCGACGACCACGGGACCAGGCGCAGGGCGTCGCGCACGGTTGATGTCGAGCGCGAGGAGATCCGCACGAGGGTGCGTTGCCTTCACGATCTGCATGCTGATGACATGCTGACCCAGGGTCCCGTCTATCCGCGCCTGTCCGGTGCCGACAAGGCCAAGGCGAGGGACTTGGTGCTGCGAGCCCTGGACTGGACCGGCACGGGCAGGCGTGGAGAGGCCATCTACGTCATCTGCCGCAGCATGGGGCCGGATTTGCACGACGAAGCCGACCGGATTGGCGCGCATCTGCACACCGCCGCGGATGCGGAGCTCAGGTCCCTTCTGGCTTCAGCCCTGGTCGCGACGCGCAACGAGGAGGCCATGCGGCGGCATCAGAGCAAGGCCCTGGTTGCCGAGCCTGTGCGGCGCAACCGGCTGCGGCACGCCACGCTCCTGTGGTGGCACGACCTGGGGCCGGTGGAGGCGCGACTGCTGACGCGCCGCGCCGGTGGGAAGCCTCCGGCGACGGAGTCGGAGGCAGTCGAAGAGCCGACGAAGGAACGCGCGGCCGGGAGCCAAGAGGCGGCCGACGCGCTGTGTCTCTCGGGCCACCCCGACCTACTCAGCGCGGAGCAGAAGGCGGACCTGGCCGGGCGACTCGGCGCGGGCCAGACGGCGGGACGCCCTGGCAGCCCCGCCGCCCCCCACGCCAGAGCGTCCCTGCAGGAACATTCCCCTACTTGCGCAAGACCACGCATCGGTTGGTGTTGGTGCCCTTGCGGTTGTTCTCCACACGGAAACAGTGGGCGAGCTTCGTGAAACTCTGAACCTGAACGAGCACAGCCTCGACGCGGAAGCCAGCGTCCATGGCCAGGTCGGCGATGAGCTCGTCGAGGTTGATGTCCCTGTGGTTGTGGTTCACATCGCCAACCTCAACGACACAGGTGCCGCCATGCCGCAGCACCCGACGCATCTCGACCAGACTTCCCGCCATGAACTCCATCCAACGTTCGAGGTCCGGAGTCTGCACGATGGCCTCGGACTGCGGGCCCAGGTCGATGCCCAGGAACCACATCTCGAGCCAGTTGTCGAGCAAGTAGTCGACCTTGTCGAGGAAAGGGGGCGAGGTGACGATCAGGTGGACACTGCTCGTGGGCACGTCCACGAGATCGCGGGCGTCACCCGTGGTCAGCATGCACCGCGCGCCAGCCCTGCGGAGGGCGACCGGATCGCAGCCTCGGAGGGCCTGGCGCGCCTTGCGGACGATCCGTGAGGCGACGTCGCGATATTCCGGCACCTGGTTCCGGCGCGCGTTGATCCGGCGCTGTGCCTCCCGCGGGACCGATATCTGCGGAAACGAGTACACCGAGAAGAAACCCGACGAGTGTCCGTGAAGGCGCGACAGCGCTAGAAGCTCGACAAAGCGCGCCGTGGGCGACGACGTCGCCCTCACGTGGTGACGCAGAGCAAGCAGCTCCCGCAGCGTCCGTTCGTGGTAGAACATCCCCAGGTCGAGGCCCTCAGCCTCGGGCGCCTCGCGGTCCCAGTCGACCTCATCCAGAAACGCCTCGACCTCTTCGACGGTCGCCGGGCACACCTTGGCCCGGCACACGCGCTCGAACATGGGGTTCGCGTCGTTTCCCCACCCGCGGCGGCCATCGAGGACTGCCTGGAGCACGGTGGTGCCGCGCCCGGCGAACGGGTCGAACACCACATCGCCCGGGCGGCTGTACCGGCGGATGAAGAATGCCGGGAGCTCGGGCTTGAACGAGCCCCGGTACGACAGCACATAGTGGAGGGGATCCATCTGCCTCTGCTGTGCGGTCCAGAACTCGCCCGAGTAGACGGGGTAGCGAACTCGGGGCGATAGGGCTCTCTCGGCACAGCGGATGCTTGGAAAGGCATCGAGCAGGAGCGAGTCGAGTGTGGCGGGGGCCGTGGCCACGCGCAGTCCTCCAACACATGCCCGGGCCGAGGGCACGCGCCGCCACCCAGGGCGCTCGGGCCAGCTTCGGCGATTCCAGGCGCGATCGGTGACAGGCCAGGGCACCTGCAGACGGTGAGACCGAGCCGCGCGTACGTGGCAGTCAGGTGATCAGCCAGGGGGCGGCGCCACACGGCTGCGGCCGCAGTGGCGCTCGTGTGGTCACAACGGCCGGGAGACTCACCGAGTTCGGCCGTCTCGGCCCCCGACGGCCGGAACCCGCCGGGCCATGCTGGCGTTACCTGTGTGGACCCGGGGGCTGGTGGAACTTGCGGAGTCACCGGATGTCCAAGTCATCGGACGGGGCGGAAGCCCCTGCTGACGGGAAGAGCCCTAACGAAGCATGATCAGACTCCGTTACTGCGTGATGATCGCGACGGTTGTCAACGCGCTGGGTCTCTACTGGTTCGGCACGGTGCTGTTGCGCCAGCCGGCGCCGGAGGACGAGGCCACCACGCGCGTGCGGCTCGTATCGCTGGGCCCGATGGTGCAGGAGCCGGTACGGCGTCTGGCCGTACCCCCGGCTCCGGCGGGTGTGGGACGTGGCACCGTTGGACCTGTGTACCGTCCCGGCACCTTCGGCGAAGGGGGCGCCGCCCCGTGGACCAATGCCGGCCCAGTGTCCGAGCGCCAGGCCATCGCGCCGGGCGCCAGCACCGCGGCACCCGGTGAATCCGGGTCGCCGGCCCCGGGAGCCAGCCAGCGACCTCTCGCGGGCCTCGGCGGCTCGGAGGACCAGCCCGTCCCCAGCCCGCACGAGCAGGCCGATGTCGAGTCGCCGCTGCCGCCGGCGCCCGCCACGGCCGGCGCGGGGATGGCTGACCAGCGGCCCATCGGAGACCTATCGCCCGATCCCATCAAGCCCTCCAGTGTTCAGGCCGGGCAGAAGGGTCCCGGCGAGTCGGCCCCTGGCCGCGGGCGTCCGCCATCGGGCGACGGTTCAGGCCCCTCAGCGGGGCCGGGCCCCGGAGGGACTGCCACGCCCGATGCCAGCCCGACCCTGAAGCCGGGTTCGCCCACCGGCACCGGCGGCGGCGGCGGCGCGTCCGGCGCCGCCGGTGGCGCGGCCGGCGGTGGGACGCAGAGCGCAACCGGCCAGGGCGGCACCGGGGGCGGCAAGGGACGCGGGTCCGCATCGTCAGGGACCGGCACCGGCGGAGGAGGCGGCCGGGGCCCCGCCGCTGGGAGCCCGGGCGGCGGCGCCGGGAGCGCTCCCGCTCCCGCCGCGCCCAAGGAGACCGACCCCGTGAAGATCAGTGGCCCCCCGCCTCCGCGTACACGCGAGATGGAGCGACTCGAGATTCACGGCGCCATCAGCGTGCGCGTCCGAATCGGTCCTGACGGCCGCGTCCAGGAAGCCACGGTGATCAAGGGCTCAGGCTATGCTCAGTATGACCGAACGGCAGCCTCATGGGTGCAGAGCAACTGGCGGTTCCGGCCCGGCACCCGCGGCGGCACAGCGGTCACAAAGACCATTGTGGTATCTGTCCGCTACTGATACTGTGGCAGCGCGAGCCCTTCGTGCTCACGCAGTTCAGCACCGCACAGGGCTTCTGCCCCGGGGGTGGCTCGGTGACCCGCTTCGCTCAGTTTGCCCCGCGTTTTCGCCTGGCCGTCGGCGTCCTCTGGGCCTTCCCGGTGTTCGGAGCGCCTGCGGAGCCGCTCCATCCGAGCTTCGTGGACTCGTGGCTCTTTGGCGAAACGATCGCCTACGGCCAGCAGACGGTTGCACTCGGCAGTGCTCGACCCGACGAGGTCAGGATAGAGCCGGCATATCGCGGCGACCCAAGGTATGGCCGGATCCGCTTCGGACACGATCCGGGCGTCTGTGTCGCCGTGGTCGTGGACTTCGCGGACGAACCTGGCGAGGCCGGCTTTGACGTCTATGTCGACGGCAACGGCGATGGATGTATCGAACCAGGCGAGAAGGCGGTCCGTGATCCCTCAGCCCCCACACCTCTGGCGACCGCATCGGCGGCCGCCGTGGCCGGGATCAGTGTCGCGATCCCCAGCGAAGGGGGAACCGTGCCATTCCAGCGCACCGTGGCCGTCCAGGTTGACGCTTTTGGCGTGGTTGCGATCGTGATGCCGCGCGGGTACTACCGGGTCGCCCTGGGGGACCTGGGGCCGCCGGCCGAGGCCGTGCTCGTGGACCGCGACGGCGATGGGGTCTTGACGCCAGACGGCAACGACGGAGTGCTTCCACTCACGCCGGGGTCTGACGGACGACCGGTACCGGGTGACTTGGTCCGCCTCCGCCGCGTCACCAACCTGGGCGGACGCGTGGTCGAACTCGCGTTCGACCCATTGGGCACGACGCTCACCGTCCGGCCGCGGCCCGATGCCACAACACTGGTCAGGCCACGCGTGTCCATGGCCGAACCGGCCGTCCTCGACCACGTGGCCGTGCTGGTCATCGGAGAGGACGGCTCCACGACCCGCATCGGCCAGATCGACGAACCCATCGTGCTGCAGGTGGGAGGGTACCGGGTCGCGAGCTGCTCGCTCTCCATGACCGATAGTGTCGGGACGACCTGGAGCTACACGCTCATCGAGGGCCAGGGCGGGACGAACATGCATCCGCTTGCTCAGGAGCCGGCGCAGGAGTGGGACCTGACCGGCGCGTGGTCGATGGATATCGAGACGGCCGTCACCACTGCACGAGCTGGTCAGGTTGTG
>Ga0116184_10003734_pt1 | contig 12356 bp, 6 predicted proteins | sample AD_JPNNA5_MetaG_FD_89886 | JGI IMG/M metagenome (GOLD analysis project Ga0116184, IMG submission 89886) | Active sludge microbial communities of municipal wastewater-treating anaerobic digesters from Japan - AD_JPNNA5_MetaG | ecosystem: Engineered > Bioreactor > Anaerobic > Digestate | place... | reverse complement strand
GATTATATCATCTGGAAATATGTAGGCAGGGCACCCGACGGTTACTCCATCAGGTCGGGTTCGGAACAGAACAGCTGCAATTGGATTGTATACCGGTACGCCGAGGTCCTCCTGATGAAAGCCGAAGCTCTGAGCCAGCTGGAAAGATTCGACGAAGCCCATGAATTGCTGACTAAAATCCGCGACAGGGCGGATGTGTCGGCCATCAGCATCGCGAATTCAAAAATCGCCTATGAAGATGCCATCCTGGAGGAAAGAGCCCTGGAACTGGCCTTTGAGGGGAAAAGATGGTTTGACCTTCTCAGGATGGGAAGACGGGACAACTATGCCAGGAAAGCCGCCCTTGTCGAAATCATTATCAAAAATGTCCCCTCGACTCAGAAAAGGATCCTGGCCACAAAATTGACCAATCCCCTGGGTTGGTACATGCCCATTGCCGAATCGGAAATAGAAAGAAACCGGGAATTAGTTCAGAATCCATTTTATAATTACTAAGTCATGAGAAAAAGAATATCCCTTGCAGGATTTATCATAACGGTCCTTACCTTTCAGTTCTGTGTTCAGGACCATGTCCTGGACCCCGGCTTCAAGGAGATGCTCAAGTACAGCATCTTTGACTTTGTGGTCCAAAATGACCAGGCGGAAGAATTCTCCAGTTTTCTGGCCATCATTAAGAAGGGGAATCTGGATAAAACCCTGAGGGCCCATAATCCGAACGGGGAAAATTACACCCTGTTTCTTCCCGATAATAAGGCCGTGGACCATTTCATCAAAAACAGCAATCGTTTCAATTCACTGGCCGAGTTGCTAGAAAACCAGGAATATGTTGACATTTTATGCCGTTATCATGTGGTTAACAGGGGAATCCGCTCCAATGACTTTCCTTTCGGCGCCTTCCCGGAACCCACCCTTTCCGGAGATTTTCTTACCGTTACCTTCATTATAGAACCTGACACCTCCTATTATAAAATCAACAATCAGGCCCCGGTCATCTATCCCGACATAGAAACCTCCAACGGTTATATCCACCTGATCAGCGAAGTGCTCCAACCGATTACCTTCACCACCTACCAGTGGATTGAGCAAAATCCCGGTTATGCCATTTTTAAGCAGGCGGTCGACGAAACAGGTTTCAGGGAAACCATCAACCTCAACCTGAAAGAGAAGGAGAACGAAGAAGAACTCCCCATCACCTTGCTGTTAGAGCACGACTCCGTTTTCAACAAGCACGGGATCTTCACCTTTGAGGACCTGACCCTAAAAATCAGTCCCAACGACAACAATTATTCGAGCCCCCTCAATCCCCTGTACAACTTTGTCGGTTACCATATTCTGTCGGGAAATCTTTTTATGAACGACTTTGAAGGCCGGGCTACAAACTACAGCACCTATTCGGAAGTTCCCCTGAACATCAACGGATTGGGAATTGATATAGCCATCAACAAGGGGAAAGAGGTTTTTGACACGATTGTCGTCCAGAACGATACGACGCTCATTGATTTCATCGGGTTTTACTATGATATCAGCAATGTCATCACCCAAAGCGGGGCTATTCATTTCATTAACCATGTCATGACGGTAAAAACCCCCTCTATTGCCGACAAATACTTTGATTTTTGGGAAGAACCGCTTCTTAACAAATACAGAAACGAAGTGGGGAGCTATTTCATTGAAGACACCGCCTCTCTTTCAAGAATCAAATGGACGGGGGCAGATCTCTTTTTTATAAAGGAAGAGGAGGATTCGCAAAATGCCTGGGGAAACGACTTTTTGCAGATCACCGGAAATTTCAAGATCTCCTACCGGATTCCCAAGATCGTTCAGGGAAAGTACAACGCTTTTCTGGGGGCACATTCCTATTATAAAAGCAACGCCCTGGTCGAGGTAGCCATCGATGGCAAAAAAGTGGGAGGCTTAATAGACCTCTCTTACGGAGGAAGCAACGACTACCCGTTTCAGGGGATCAAACTGGGAACGGTTGAATTTATCAAATACTCGGAACATACCGTTGAAATTACCTCACTGATTCCCGGCAGATTTCTCTGGGATTATATCGGATTTAACAAATTTGAATGAAATGAAAGATAAAAGGATTCAAATTGGTTGGTTTCTTGCGCTGATGTTGCTGGCCGCTTCCGGATGTCATAAAGACTGGGATGCCCATTACACCGTCGCTCTTGAGACCGTGAACGAAAATGTTTGGGATGCACTGCAAAAAGACCCGGAAGTCTCCCTTTTCATGGGTTTTCTGAAGGAGTTCCATTACGACACCCTATTCCTGACCGACAACGCATACACGTTGTTCATTCCTGTCAACCAAGCCCTGCAAGCCCATCTGGATACAGGGGAAATCACCACCTCATTTCTGAATTACCATATTTCCTCACAGTTTATACAGCCCAATGCGGTCAAAGGAAAATTGAAAATCCAAACCCTTGAAGAGAAATTCGCCCTTCTCGAATATGGCAGTCAGGCCGTGATGTTTGACGGTATCGAAATCACTTTTGAAAGCCCCCTTTTCCTGAATGGCAAATATTTCAGAATGAAAAATGTGGCCATCCCCAAACACAACATTTATGAGTACATCGCTCAAAATAATCCCATCCTGAAAAAATACATCGACGACCTGGACTCCGTCGCGTTGAACAAAGAACTGAGCCGGCCCATCGGTTTTGATGAACACGGCAATACCATTTATGATTCGGTTTCGGTGGTGATCAACCGTTTTGAGGAAAAGTACTTTCCCGTCAAGCACGAATTTAGGAACAAGACGGCCACCCTGGTCTTTCCGAAGCTGGATAACTATAACCAGGCCCTGGACGTGATGGCTGAAGCATTGGGAGTACCCTACCATGGACATGCAGATATCCCTTATGAATGGCAGAAAGAAGTTTTAATTCCGCAACTCCTGAATCAAGGAATTTTCGAGAATATGCTTGAGGAAACCGATTTTATGAAGAAAAATGAAAAGGACACAGTCAAATTGAAAAACATTCTGGGTGACAGCATCCATATTTTTTATTCCCCGGTCGAAAAGAGCATCTGCAGCAACGGCTATGCTTATGATTATGCCCAATTCACTATTCCCGACACACTCTACATGACTTCCTCTGTCTTTGAGGGGGAATGGCTTTTAAGGCCTACCGGAATTAACAAGAACAGCTGGAAGGATAGTGTGGTGGTAGTGAGTGACCAATCTTTCCAACCGGTCAAGGAATTTCTGGCCACCGCTTCCAATGATTCCATTCTGAAAGTCAATTTCCCGAAAAAGTATGCTGGCAGGTATAAGCTTCAATTCAAAACAAAAAGTCTGTTTCCCCGGAAATATCTGATGGTCATCAAAACCCACATGGACATCGGAGGAATATACGACATTTACGTAAATGGCCGGCTGGTCAGGACTTTTGACTATTATGACTATGTCAGGAACAGGGGCATCTATTTCAGTGTGACGGGAAGCAAGGTGCTCCCGGTCGGAAGGTTCAACATCATAGATTGTTGGGTCGACAATATTACCAGTTACCAGAAAGCCGAGATCAGGCTGGAATACAAGGGACCCGGCAATGCGCCCAACAACGGATTGGTGATCGACTGTATTGAATTCAGACCTGAAAGTGATTTGTAAGCATCTTGAAAACCATGATATTTATCGAACGACGAATGGAAAAAACATTCATAATAAAAGCAATGGCGGGCCGCCTGTCAAAGGAAGAAGTGGGGACCATTGCCCAGGGAAATGACGGGGATCATTCTCTCATTTCGCGGATGACAGGGATGGTCATTCTCCTTCTCTTTCTGATCCTGTCCGGAATCCTGGATTCACAGGCCCAGGATACCCTTCTTGTCAAAGGGGTGATCCTCTCAGGCACCAACGAGCCCGTGCCCAATGTCTCCGTCGGGATTGAGGGTTCTTATGATATCCCGTTTCTCACCAATGAAAAGGGGGAATTTCAGGTGAATGCCACCTCTCCCGATGACTGGCTGATTTTAGCCCCTTCCAGCCTTTATAAGAATAAGAGGCTCCAGCTGAACCACCGCCGTTTTCTGAAAATCTACCTTACCGATAACGATCTGGCTTCCCTCGATGACGAACATACGATACTGGCACAGAAAAAGCTTAGGAAAAATATCGTCTCCTCATTCTTTGATCTGCCCATGGGGGATATTTCAGAAACCACGGCCATGACGGTCGATCAGTATTTTCAAGGCAGGGTTCCGGGTTTATTTGTCTCCAACAGGTCGGGAGACCCCGCCAGCGGGGCGGTAACCCTTCTTCGCGGGGTCCGTTCCCTGAACGCCAACAATCAGCCTTTGTTTGTCGTGGACGGCGTGATGTTACCCCCGCACTCCCTCTTTGAATCCAACCTCGACGGCTTTTCCTACAATCCCCTGCTCGGAATCAATCCCTTTGATATTTCCCAAACCACGATCATCAGGGATCCGTCCATAACCGCCGCCTATGGCTCCAAGGCCTCCAACGGACTGATCATCATTGAAACCCTTGATCCCAGTGCCACCAGAACTTCCATTGAGATCAACATCAGAAGCGGGTACTCCCTGACTCCGCCCAACATGATTCCCCAGATGAACAGCGGCCAGCATAAAACTCTCATCAACGAGGTACTCTTCACCTCAGGGATCTACGGCGAACATATGACAGATAAGTACCCGAACCTCTTCCTTACCCCCGAGGATGACCGTTATGTGGATTACCAGCACAACACCGACTGGCAGAAACTCATCTTTGAAAATTCCTTTTTCAGAAACATAGACGTGAAAGTAATGGGGGGCGATGAAATTGCCCGTTACGGCCTTTCCCTTGATTACATTAACAGTGACGGAATTATTAAAACCACCAATTATGACGGGTTCAACCTCCGTTTCGTCAGCCTCCTGAACATATTCACCTGGCTGAAGATGAATGCGACAGTGTCACTTAACAATTACACCTCCAACCTCAAGGAATCGGGAAAGGTCAAAGAGACCAGCCCGATCCTGACCAGTCTGGGAAAATCACCCCTGCTGGGTCCGTATCAGTATGACCTTGAAGGGAAAAGACTGACCACCCTCACAGAAGTCGATGAACTGGGAGTCAGCAATCCCCTGGCCATTATCAACAATTTCAACGGCACCCACAGAAATTACAACTTTGTCCTGTCTCTGGGTTTGCATGCCGACCTGGCAAGGAACCTGAAACTGAACAGTCTGTTCGGACTGACTTACAATGTCCTGAAGGAACAGCTCTATCTTCCCAACAGGGGGATGGAACACTATTACAACAACGAAGCCATCAACGTTTCGAAGATGTCCAACAACAACCTGAATGCGTTTTATAACAACACCTACCTGAATTACGACAAGAATTTCGGTAAAAACCACAAGCTAACCTCCACCACCGGAATCAATATTCTCAACAATGTTTTCGAATATGACTGGGCATTGGCCAAAAATGCCCATGCCAACGATGAATACCGCACGATCAGCGACGGGGAGAACAACCTCAGGGAGATTGGCGGTAGCAACCGGATCTGGAATTGGATTTCGTTATACGAGCACCTCAGCTATAGTTACAAGGACAAATATCTGATCAGCGGAAGCCTCTCTCTTGACGGATCTTCTAACATCGGCAAAAATGCCTCCAACACGCTGAAGATCGGCCAAAATCCTTTTGGATTGTTTTATGGGGCGGGAATGGCTTGGCGTGTTTCCTCCGAACCTTTCCTGCACGGTACGGCCTGGCTCGAAGAACTAAAGCTGAGAATCACCTACGGCAGGTCGGGAAACGATGATATCGGGGAATCCAGTGCCCGTAAGTATTACCGGTCGGTGAAGTTCAGGGAGACTGTAGGCCTTTATCCCGCAATTGTCTCCAATGATGAATTGACCTATGAATTTGTGAATCAATCCAACCTGGGAATCGATGCCTCCATTCTTGGAAATAGAATCAGAACCAGCATTGATCTGTTCCGATCCATGACCGATAACCTGCTGATCTATTCCCCCCTGAAACCTTACATGGGTTATGAATTCAGGCCCGAAAACGGCGGAAAGATCAGGAATCAGGGATGGGAGATCAACACATTTTACCGGATTATTGACAACCGTGCTTTCAAATGGGATTTTCAGGCGAGCCTCGCCTCTTCATCCAATGAAATCGTAAGCATCAATGGGGAAAAGCTCGTCACCGACGTTGAAGGGGCGCAAATCGTCAACCAGATAGGTTACGCCGCCAACAGCTTTTACGGTTATCTTTTTGATGGGGTTTACTCCACCGAAGAGCAAGCCAGGGAAGCCGGACTGGTCAACGACAAACTGATCCCCTTTCGCGCCGGAGATGCCATCTTCCGTGATATTTCAGGTCCCGACAATTCTCCTGACGGAGTTATCAACGATTACGACAAAACCATCATCGGCTCTTCCGCTCCCGATTTCCATGGCGGACTGATGACCTCCCTGACCTATAAAAGGTGGACACTCAGCGCTTTTGCACAGTTCGTATATGGAAATGAACTATTCAATTATGTCCGTTATAAAAACGAAAGAATGAGCAGCTTGGTCAACCAGAGCACCTATGTCCTGAACCGGTGGCAGTATGAAGGACAGGAGACTGACGTTCCCAGGGCTTTATGGGCCGACCCGATAGGAAATTCAGCATTCTCCACCCGGTGGATCGAATATGGTTCCTACCTCCGGATCAAAAACCTGGCCCTGAAATACAAAGTGCCTGAAAAATTCCTGGCTTTCAAGAATGCCGAGTTTTACATCTCCGCCAACAACCTTTTCGTCTTTTCCAAATACCTTGGTTATGATCCTGAATTCGGGTATTCCTATTCCCAGGTGGACCAGGGTATCGACTACGGCCTGACACCCCAGGCGAGGCAATTTGTCATCGGATTAAAAGTTGGTTTATAGTCTATGCTTGCAGTTATGAAACCGTTCAATAAAAAAATCCGTCCCCTTCTCTGTGTCCTCTTATGCGGACTATTCCTGTTTGGATGCAAGGATTTTCTGAATCCCAGGCAAGAGCTGGATATCACCGAAGAAGAACTCTTCAACGACTGGTATGAATACCGGTCCGTGGCAATGGGCCTTTATGCCCTGCAGAAGGAACTTGTTGAACAACTGGTTATCCTTGGCGAACTCAGGGGCGACCTGCTGACCATCACCCCGGGTGCCGATGTCGACCTGGTCGACATTTATAATTTCAACTTCTCGAAAAACAACAAGTATGTCTCGCCGGTCAACTTTTTCAAATTGATTTCGGCCTGCAACAATTTCATAAGGATCCTGGAAAGGGATCATCCCGAAGTGGTCGATCCGTCAATAAACAGGATCACGAATTACGACAGGTTGTATGGTGAGGCCCTGTGCATGAGGGCCTGGACATATTTCAATGCAGCGAGAATATACGGGAAGGTGCCATTTATTCATCAATCGCTGGTCACCATTGAGGAAATCGATAATTACATCAACACTCCCGGCACCTATATTGACAGCGTTTACATCGATTTCTCCATCGGAGGCTATGTGAATGATACCACATTTAACAAGCCCATTGAACTGAAGAAACAATACCTTGACATGGATCTGGTTCTTGACATTTTCATCAATGAACTTGAAACCAAGGTGAAGGAGGTTGGCGTAAATCATTACATCGACAACAACGACAATACCTGGGAGGTTTCGATCTGGAACACCTGGGCCATGAATGCTTTGCTGGGGAGGTTCTACCTGTACCAGGGAGACCTGGCCCAGGCAGTTAAAAAATATGAGAAGATTATTTACAACGACACCAAGAATCTGCGGTACCAGCTTGATGTCAGTTTCGGCCTTGATGGCACGGGAACTTCCAGTAACTGGTATAATATTTTCACCAATATTGACAACCGGGAGCATATATTTACCCTTTGGTTTCGAAAGGCCAACTTCCAGCAAAATAATTTCCAGTCGCTCTTTGAACCCCTGCCGCCCCACCGGTATGTCCTGAAACCCACCCGGCAGGCAATCATCAACTGGGAAACCGTCTGGAAAGGGACCCGGCTTGATGAGTATCCCACCAATCCTGTACGGACCAAGGTTTTGGAAAGAGGGGTGCCCGGAGATTTCTGCAGAGGATATGAGACCTCATACGTTTATATCAAGGACGGTAAAATTATGCCACGGAAGGACTTTGAGAAAATGCTCATTTACAAAGCCGACGGGGATGACCGCAGCGTCAATGCCATGATGGAGGATGTGGATACCGTAGTCTGGAAGTATTCCATAGGGAAACTGAGGTATGACCAGGATGCCAATTTCATCATTTTCAGGGCTGCGGGTATTCATCTTGACCTGGCCGAAGCATACATCTACTGGGAATATATGCATGGGGGCGTGGTCAGCCCTTATACCCTGAATGCTCTCAACATAGTGAATGACGGCAGTAATTACAGCACGCTGGCCACACGGTTGCAAAAAGGAGTCAGAGGCCGGCTCGGGTTGGGATCGGACGTGGATGCCATAAAAATCCCGAACTACGATTACCAGTTTGACCCATTTACACGTAAGATATTGGGATACAGGGATCTTACCGGCAAACTTTACGAAAAGCAGCTTCTCCTTGAAGAAAGAATCCTGGAGGAAAGAGCCCGTGAACTGGCCTTTGAGGGGGAGCGGTTTTATGACCTTATGCGGGTAGCTCAACGCCGAAAAAACCCGGCTTTCCTGGCTTCAAAAGTCGCCGCCAAGTATCCCGCCGGAAAAAGGGAACAAATCTATAACTACCTCCTGGAGGAGAAAAACTGGTATATTCCTTATTTCGACTTACCGGAAAACAGCCCGCAGGGTGCGGTGCCATGTCCCCAGGCGGGCTCTCCGTCCATGTAACATGGTTAAAAGTCCCTTTTTAATCTGGCGCATTGCCCTGCACCTCAAAGGAGGATTCCTGCCATGGTCTTTATCTGTTTTTCAAAATAAACCATAATAAAAAAAGAAGTACCAAAATGAAGCAAACTCTTGCACTTCCGCTCCTTTTGCTGCTCTGGTTCGGTTTTCCGCTCCACGGATTCTCTGACTACAGGGAGGAGTTGCTGAAGCTGACCCGGATAGACCTTCTTCCCCGTTTCCAGGAAGAAGCTGCCGTAAGACAGATCTCCAGTTATGATACCACGGGAGGAAATGACGACGGATTTTCAGGGAGGTTCTCCTACCCAGGAAAGAAGCAGACGGTTTCGTCATTGCAGACCTCCGGGGGAAAGGGGTGATCCAGCGTTTATGGACGCCCACACCTACCGGAGATACCATTCAGTTCTTTTTTGACGGTGAAAAACTCCCGCGGTTGGAATTGAAGTTTTCCGACCTTTTTTCAGGGAAACGATATCCCTTTTTAAGACCTGTAGTTGGGAATGAAATTGGGGGATATTACTCATATCTTCCCATTCCTTATGCGAAAGGATGTATAATCAAATACAAGGGAGAGAGGATGCAATTCATCCAGATCCAATACAGGGAAATAACGGGAAGCGAAGAAGTCACCTCTTTCCCGTCGTCCTTGTCGGAAGGGGAAAAAGAAGCCCTGGCATACGCGGTGGAATTCTGGAAGCTTGCGGGGAATCTCCTGACCGATAAGCTGCCGGCATTGCATGGGGAAGTCAGGTCTGCGGAAATCAGGGTATCGCTGCAACCCGGCGAAAGCAAACCTTTGTTCAGAAGAAACAGGGGAGGACGGATCGTCGGACTGGAAATCCGACCCCTGCAGCCTCTGAATGAACGGTTCAGCGATATAATTCTCAAAGCACGCTGGAATCGGGAAGCGATTCCGGCCATTTATTCCCCCCTGGGTGACTTTTTCGGTTATTCATTTGGGAAACCGGCCATGGAATCGCTTCTTGCGGGGGTATCGCGCGGAATTCACTATAGCTATCTTCCCATGCCCTATGACAAGAGCGCCTTGCTGGAACTCGACTACCTGAAGAATGACCGTTTTGCACAGGGTGAAATGACTTTTTCGGTAACCGTGTTTTATACCGATGATAAAAGGAAACCTGATGAAGGTAAATTCTATGCCGAATGGAAACGTACGATCGGACCACCCCTGGGACAACCTGTTACCCTCCTGAATAAGAAAGGGAAAGGCCATCATGTGGGTACGCTGTTGCAAGCCCAGGGATTGAATCCGGGCATGACCCTCTTCTTTGAAGGCGATGACCGTTGTACGGTGGATGGAGAGCTCAGGCTCCACGGAACAGGTTCTGAAGATTACTTCAACGGCGGATGGTATGCCCTGCCCGACCGGTGGGACCAGGCTTTCAGCCTTCCCCTTCACGGCAGTCTCTCCTATTCCGTTCCGCTGGCCAGAACGGGAGGCTACCGGTTTCTGATGACAGACAAAATCTCCTTCGGAAAAGAGATCGACCTGACCATCGAGCATGGTCCTGAAAATAACAATATCCCTGTCGACTATACCTCCCTGGCATTCTATTATTGTGACCGGCCTCCCCGCTCCAACCCGGCACCGGAAGAAAAACACCTCGAAAAACCGGCCATTCCGGCAACCATGGAATATTGGATTCAGCTGCTGCCCGTTAAGGCCCTTGCCATGGGAACCACCCTTTCACATACCCGGTCCGGGGATGAAAAAGATCATAACAGACGCGATATTTTCTTAATCAAATCGGAAAAAAGCGGGTTTGCTAAGTTTGAACTGGAAGTGCCCTCCGACGGGGAATACAAACTCTATATCTCCTATTTCAAAGGCCCGGCCTGCGGCCCCTTTTCCGTTTATCAGCGGCAGATACCGGTGAAAGAGCATTCTGACGCCTATGCCCCGGAAGAAAATTTTATTGAAAAGGAGTATGCCGGAATTCTGAATATCAAAGAAGGAACCAACACCATCACCATCCATCTGGAAGAAAATCAGAGAAATTCTGACGGGAACAGTTTCATGTTACACAGAATCTACCTGGAAAAGAATCCTTAACTTCAAATATGGAAGACAAATTGACAAGCCACTCAACACGTTGCCGGAAAAAACTCAGTCACCTGATTTTTGGGATGTTCCTGCTTGTGTTTCCGGCGGGTGCCGGCGGTAAGACGGTCACCGGACCGGTGATGCCGGGCAACCTGAAAGACTATGTGGCCGCCATCCAAACCGGAGAATTGGGGAACAGCCGGAAAAGTATCCGCTACAAGTCGGTCTGCAAAAACGTCACCCAGGTCAGGATTACTTTTGACCTGAAAGATACCCTGCACCTGGATGACTGGCAGGTGAACATCCTGCCGGCCTTCAGCCCTGACTTTCATTGGGCTCCCCATCTTACGCCCACCGACGAACATATTATTGCCCAACATCTGTTTCGCTCTCCGGCCATGGTATGTTCTTCTTCCGGCCGGTTGCTTACCTTAATTCCCGATCTTGACCTTCTGGCAAAAACGCAGGGTCCGCCCTGGTATATGGATCTTGACGCCCGAAATAATGTGATGACCCTAGGAATGAGCCACTCCGCGGTCAGGGAACATGTGCTGTATGTCAGAACACCCGGAGCTTGCTATTCCCCCGGAAAAGTGGAGATTGGTTTTTATCTCATCACCAGTGATCAAAAAGATAAAATCTTTAACCCCTGGCGCAAAATTAACTCCTTCCTTTGGAAAAAATGGGGCAAGCAGGAATGGAAAAAACTGGCAAAAAGCCGTGACGGGCTGAAAAATCAGGTTGCGCATGCATATAACTGGGCCTTCGGATCCTGGAAAAAAAGCGTTTGGCAGGAATTTGAACTGAATGGTCAACAAGTGGGAGCCCCGGTTTTTATCGTCAACACCACCCAAAGTCCCAACTACCCCGGTGAGGTCAATGAAAGGGAGTTCCGTTCCGTCTGGAACCAGGCTTGGTTCAGTTCGCTTCGTTCAGCGCAGGGATTGTACCGTTATGCCCGAAGGGAAAATAACCGGGAACTAATGAACTATGCCTTGAAAACAAAGGAACTGGCTTTGGCCTTTCCGCAAAGGAACGGACTGTTTCCCGGGTTAACAGGAACAGAAATGGAAACCGTGGAGGTGAACGGCGAAAAATACAACCGCTCGAAAGGGTGGAATACCTTTTTCTTCGGAAATAGCAACAGGAATCCCTATACCTGGGATGCCCGCCTCGCCCCATACCATATCCTGGATATGAGCTTCACCGCCAATCAGATGCTGATCTGGTATACCGAACTGGAAAAAGACGAACGGCTGCTCACCTATGCCACTCAATATGCCGATGCCCTCCTGAAACTTCAGGACGAAGAGGGATTTTTCCCGGGATGGCTCTCGATTGATTCCCTCAAGCCCATGGAATATCTGAACAAATCCCCGGAAACCTCGATGTCGGTCACCTTTCTGCT
>Ga0116184_10003724_pt1 | contig 12366 bp, 10 predicted proteins | sample AD_JPNNA5_MetaG_FD_89886 | JGI IMG/M metagenome (GOLD analysis project Ga0116184, IMG submission 89886) | Active sludge microbial communities of municipal wastewater-treating anaerobic digesters from Japan - AD_JPNNA5_MetaG | ecosystem: Engineered > Bioreactor > Anaerobic > Digestate | place... | reverse complement strand
TGTTTTTCACCATCTAGCTCTGTATCATAAATAAAATTCAGATAGGCATTTTTTTCTGTGGCATTATATTTATTTAACCCATAAAATGATTGATGGTCGTGATATGTACCACTTACCATTGTTCCTATACTACTTCCTTCCTTTTTTAGAAAAAATCCATTTTTTGAAATAAACTGATATCGTTTTGTTTTTATTTTTACCGCATAAAAAGAAGTATCACCAAACTCAACTGGCCATGTTGCATGTAATTGTCCACTTACTCGATTCTCGTCAATTATTTGAATAGACGATTTACTTTCTAAAACATGCGGAATATCATAATTCCATCTATTCATAAAGTTTAATTGTCGAAGATGAGGAGAGTCTAAAAAATGATCGTGATTCATATCAATTTTTTTTTCATGATTCTCGCCATGAATAAAAAACATGGTACTTAAATTATCTTTAACTTTAACTTTATTGTTCATATTTAACTCCATACGACCTTCGTTATTTGCAAAAACATTAACAAATAACTTCTCTTTACTCTCCTGTGGGTTTTTATAATCGATGTTTATTTGACCTGTAATTGATTCATAGCCGTTAATTACAGAAGATGTTCCTTTTGATACTTGAATTGCGTTCATCCAGGAACCCGGCACATACGATAATCCATAAGCAGAAGCAATTCCTCTGATAGCAGGGACATTTTCAACCAACAATTGGCTATATACACCGGCAAGACCAAGCATTTGTATTTGTTTCGCCCCAGTAACGGCATCCGAATAGTTAACATCTACGGTAGCACTATTTTGGAAACTTTCCGACAAATTACAACAAGCAGCCCGTTGTAATCCTGAACCAGTAATAACAGTGGTATTCAACGGTTTTATTTTCGACATATAAGATCCGTTAAGATTACCTTCAATAACAACTTCTTTAAGCTCTAAATTTGATGTTAGAATAATATCAATTTTATTTTGTTCTACCGGAATAAGAATAGTATCTGCGTTATAACCCACAAAACTAACAATTAGTTTTTGATCTTTTGAACTGGTTTTATTTATTTCAAAAGCTCCATCTTTATTGGTTATAACACCATTATTGGAACCCAGCCAACGAATAATCGTTCCCGGTAAAGCAACTGGCTTTTTATTTTCATCGAATTCTCGAACTGTTCCATGCAATACTTGTGCTGAAACTGTTTGAATAAAAAATATGAAAATGATACATATATTGATTAGAAATTTCATAAATCCTCCTTGAAAAATTTAATTAAAAAAATAAAAAAAATTGAGAACAAGGAGAATTTTAAAGTCTTAATGAAGACTTCAATAAATAAATATCACTAAAGGATCTTTCGGGTGGAAAATAAGAATATGATATAAGATTATTTGAAATACTATTTTGCGTCCAATTATATGAAGCTTCAAAAGGAATTGAAAAATCGAAAATGGAGAAATTAAACTTTAAAAAATCAATCCCATATAAAGGTACCTTGAAATAGGTTATTTCATGATTACATTCTTTGGTTTTGGAATGCGATTTTACTGGGAAAAAATTATTATCGTCAGTTTCGTGACTACAACAATTAGACTTTTCTTGACAGCATGCATGCTTTTCTGAATGACTTATATGTTCGTGTATATGACAAATACATTTATAAAAAACAAATCCGTTTCCACTTACTAAAATCGTAAATAGCAACAAATAAATAAATATATTTTTCCCTTTTTTCATAATATAGCTACAAATATATGCATTTTTTTAGATATTTTAAAAATGTTTAACAATTATTCTATATTTTTTTTTCTTTACGAGCTATTTTTTTTGACAATTTTTTAATTTGAATAGAATCTTGTGTTGTTGAAAATGAATTACTTTTCAAGGTATCTTTCATTTCAATAACCGATAAATCAGGCTGACCTGCTTGTACCCATGCCGAATACCAAAAGCAGCCAACCGCATTAACAGCAACTTGCATTCGTCTTTCAATCATATTTTCGGATAAAATAGTAAACTGTTTCGCATATTGTTTAGAAAATACTTTTGCTGTAGTTTTCCCTTTATTCTCGAAAGCATACACTTGATCTCTGTTATACATATTATTTAACGAATCTTGTATTTGGAATATCGTATCAATCGCTTCATGACTCGATTTAACCAGTTCCCAAATTTTTGAATTGGGATGCGCTATATATTGAGCTTGTCCTACCATAAAATTATAATCATACCCAAAAAGTTCTGGTATACGCGATTCCCAGAAAGCATGAATCCCTTTTTGTTGTTTATTTTTTCCATCGTAATATTGCGATGTATGTAAAGGAGTGCAGGCATCTCCAATATAATGACCTAAATTAGCGGAAACAAATAATATTTTGTCGGCATTTTGTTCTTTAAATGCATTTATTAATCGGTAATACATAACTTCCACCCACCACGGATTAATTCCATAAAGAAGCAATGTATCTTCGGAATATTTTTCTACTGCCTTTTTCCATTTATTGGGCATACTATCGAATGGGGATTCCCCATAGTAGTCAATGTCGATATAGTGTCGTATTGCCTCATTTTCGTCGGAAAAAGAACGTTTATCGGGGTCTGTAGCATGTTCGGTTATATATTCAATATGCTTTTTATAGAATCCAATCATAGAAGGAGGCAATGTATAAACGGCCATTCTATTAATTTTTTTATGTGCATAAAACCCCCAAGAGTATGCTGAAGGTTGATTAAACATAAGATATATTAGAAAAATAAAAACACTCCATGCAACAATTGGAAGGACTTTTTTATATTTTTTTTTATTCATGAAAAGTAGTTAAAAAGAAATACAACGATACAATTAAGGTTTTATTTCCTTTAGTATATCGAAAAATGAGTTTCCTTTAAGTAAAGGAATAACATTCGCTGTATCGGAAGTAAGACAATATTCAATCACGTCATCTAATCCCAGCTTTTTTAGTCGGTGGCGATGGGAAGCTTTCTCAATAAAAGAAAGTAGGTTTTTTTCTGCCATATTCCATAGGTCTATAGCTGCTACGGTAGAATCGCAATGAGAGCAGTACCCTTTATTAAGTAGCCGTTTAGCTAGTGCTCCAGCCATAATTGAATCTTCTATATTAAATTTATTTTTCCATCCGGAACATAGGAATATCACATTTTTATTTTGCGAAATCAACCATTTTTCTAACACGCTGATATTAGAAAAAGCGCCAACAACAACGGCATCAGAACTTTTTGCTTTTTCTATTGTTTGTGTTCCGTTTGTTGTAGTTATTACAATTTTCTTTCCATTTACATTCTCTTCCGAAAAATTAAAAGGTGAATTTCCAAAGTCAGCTCCTTCAATTACAACACCATCGCGTTCACCTGCTATCATATAACCTTGAGGTCTATATTGTTTTGTATCCTCTATTTTAGCAAGGGGCATCATTTCAATTGCTCCGTTTTTAAAAGCAGTACAAATGGCTGTAGTAGCTCGTAAAACATCGATAACGACAACAATAAAATTCTCTTTTGTAAGAACATATTGAAATAATGCAGGCGTAAAACAAGTTTCTATACTAGGGTTTTCTTTATTTTGAATCATTGGTTTTTCTAAAAAAATTAAATTTATTTATTTTATAATCTATCTGTTCGATTTTTTAATAAAACATGGGACATTTTCTTCTATTGTTACCGCCATCAAATACTAAAAAAGAACAGACATATTGGAAGGTAAAAGTATTAATTAAAAAATAAATTGAATAATATTTTATGGTTCTTTTTTTAAAATAAACACCATATCTTTTGAAATTCTTCCATCTTTTTCGGGATAATTTTTATATTGGAAATCCAAAACTTCGAATCCGTTATCTATGAATGCCTTAGCTAAATAATCATATTGATGATAATAAACATATATGAGTCCTTCTTCACTAAAACTTGGTTCTTCAAAACCCGATTTATTATAATCATCTTCCATGGTGCTTAAATAAAGAACACCCCCTTTTTTTAATAATTTCGACACATCCGCTATTAAATTAACCGCTTCTTCCTTATTTAAATATGGTAAACAAAACCCACAGACAACCCCGTCGTATTCCTTTTTAATTTCACAAATAAACTTACAGTCCATCACTTTAAACAATGCGGAAGGATTATTTTGCAATGCTAATTCAATCATTTTTTCGGAGTAATCGATCCCAAATATGTTGAAATCGGGACGTTTATTTAACAGATATCTTGTAATATTTCCCGGGCCACATGCTATTTCAAATATTTCTGGATTTTTGATTTTAATTGCCTCGCAAAATGCATCATACATTTCATTGTATAAATTAAAATTCATAAACTTACTTTGATACTGAAAAGCAGATTTATTATATGTTTCTTGGGTAATGGTTGATTTATTCATTTTTTCGGTTTAAAAAAAATGTGCAGAAGAGAGATGACTCATAATCTGCACATTAATATAAATACACCTATTTATTTATCCTTTATAAAAAGGGAATTTTACCACTTTTGCTTTTAATGCTTTATTGCGAACTTTCACAAAAATTTCACTTCCTTCAGTAGCAAATGTCGTTTTAACATAGCCCATTCCGATTGCTTTCTGTAAAGAAGGGGCCATAGAACCGGAAGTTACTATTCCAATATTATTACCATCTTTATCAATTATTTCATATTCATGACGAGCAATGCCTTTATCAATCAATTCAAAACCAATAAGTTTTCTAGACACTCCTTCTTTTTTATGTTTTAATAAAAGTTCTTTATCAATAAAGTTTTTTTGATCGGTAAATTTGGTAATCCAACCCAAACCGGCTTCAATAGGAGATGTAGTATCATCAATATCATTTCCGTACAAGCAAAATCCCATTTCTAACCTTAATGTGTCACGAGCAGCAAGTCCTATCGGTTTTATTCCATATTCTTTTCCGGCTTCAAAAACAGCTTTCCATATTTTATCGGCATCTTGGTTGGCAAAATAAATTTCGCATCCACCTGCACCGGTATATCCGGTAGTAGAGAATATAACATCTTTAACTCCTGCAAAATCAAGTTTTTTAAAGGTATAATATTCCATATTAGTAACCGGAGTGGATGTTAATTTCTGCATGGCTTTAAGCGCATTCGGTCCTTGAATGGCTAATTGCGAAATTTCATCGGAAGCATTATATAGCGTGGCTCCTACTTTATTTTGAGAAACACACCAAGCCCAATCTTTATCGATATTTGCTGCATTTACAACCAACAAATAGGTTTCGGCATTAATTCGATAAACCAAAAGGTCATCAACAATTCCTCCTTTTCCATTCGGGAAACAAGAATATTGAATTTTTCCATCTACTAATTTTGATGCATCGTTGGAAGTAACCCATTGAACAAAATCTAATGCCTTTGGGCCTTTTACCCAAAATTCGCCCATATGGGAAACATCGAATACACCTACTGATTTCCTTACTGTTTCATGTTCTATTATAACACCTTCGTATTGAACCGGCATATTATATCCTGCAAATGGAACAATCTTAGCACCCATTGCCTCATGCATTTTTAAAAAAGCTGTATTTTTCATTACAAAAATTTTATTAGTTATTTATATATGTTTACAATCTTACTTTCAACTATTTTAACAAAATTATAAAAACTACTTAACATATCGTCTTTTTTTTCTCATATTTTTCCAATTTGAAAATCAACAAAGAAAACGAATGCTATTCATTTAATTAATAAATAGAAATAATAATGAAATAGTTTCATATATTTTTTAATTAAAAACCAATTATCTTTGGAAAAATATTGAACTAAATGAATTTCCTTTTTAAAGAAAATACACCCAGATGGATTATATTAACTCTTGATACATTAATTTGTACTCTTTCTGTTATTGCTTCCTATTTTATCCGCTTTAATTTTAAAATGCTTGCAAAAGAAGCCGGGGAAATTCCTAAAGTACTACTAATCATTGTTTCCATCCGTTTTATTACATTTATTATTGCCAAAACATATTCAGGAATTATTAGATATACCAATACACGCGATACTGTTCGGCTTTTCCTTGTTATATTTTCGGGGAGTATTTTATTTTTATTTATTAATATTATAAGTTATTTCTTTTTTACCCATAATTTTATTATTCCTGCTTCTGTAATCATAATCGATTTTATGTTTACGATAGTGGCAATGATATCCTTTCGTATTTTAGTAAAAATTACTTATTTGGAATTGCAAAATCCAACCAAAGCCAAGACCAATGTTATTATTTATGGAGCCGGTGAATCGGGTATTATTACTAAACGTGCATTAGACCGAGATGCCGGAATGAAATATAAAGTAATTGCATTTATTGATGATGATCCTAAAAAAACAGTGATGACTATGGAAGGAATGCCTATTTACAATTCCGATAAATTAGAAAACCTTCTTAAGACCAAAACCATTGCACATGTTATTATCTCCATTCAAAAATTACATTCATTAAAGAAAAAAGAAATCAGTGAATTATGCCTTCAATATAATACCAAAGTACTTGTAGTACCTCCCGTAAACAAATGGATAAATGGTGCGCTCAGTTTTAAGCAAATAAAAAAAATTAATATTGATGACTTATTAGGAAGAGATGTTATTAAGCTCGATGAAAAAGAATTATTTTCCCAACTAAGTAACAAAACAGTATTAATAACAGGAGCTGCCGGTTCTATTGGCAGTGAAATAGCCCGTCAAATAACGTCTTTTTCTCCTAAAAAAATCATTCTTTTAGATCAAGCAGAAACCCCCTTATTTCACATAGATCTTGAGATGCAGGAAAAATTCAAAAATGCTAATTATGAAATTGTATTGGGAGATATAAGAAATAAAGAGCGGATGGAAAGAATATTTGCCAATTTCAAACCCGACCATGTATATCATGCTGCTGCCTATAAACATGTACCCATGATGGAGAACAATCCTTCTGAATCTATTCTTACCAATGTAGAAGGAACAAAAATTTTAGCAGATTTATCGATTCGTTTTGAGGTAGAAAAATTTGTAATGATATCGACCGATAAAGCAGTAAACCCTACCAGTATTATGGGTGCATCCAAACGAATTGCCGAAATATATACGCAATCGCTTAACCAACTTAACAAAACAAAATTTATTACTACTCGATTTGGCAATGTTCTTGGCTCGAGTGGTTCTGTTATTCCCTTATTTAAAGAACAAATTGAAAAAGGCGGACCTATTACCATTACAGATCCCAATATTACACGTTATTTTATGACTATCCCCGAAGCATGCCGATTGGTGCTGGAAGCAGGAGCTATAGGAAAAGGGGGCGAAATATTTATTTTCGATATGGGTAAATCCGTTAAAATTGTTGATTTAGCAAAAAAAATGATACAACTTTCAGGGCTTACCTTAGGAAAAGATATACAGATAACTTATGTTGGATTACGTCCGGGAGAGAAACTTTATGAAGAACTTTTAAATAATAAAGAAAATACACTCCCCACGCATCATCCGCAAATAATGATTGCGAAAGTGGTTGAATGGGATTTAACTAAAATTTCAAACGATTTAAACGAACTTATAGAATTATTTATTTCTCAAAATAATACGCGTATTGTTAAAAAAATGAAAGAAATGATTCCTGAATTTATTAGCAATAACTCGGTTTATGCTGAATTAGACAAATAAAAAAACATACCATAAATCGTATTTCTAATTTATTCACATTAAATTAATAAAGCAATAAATTTGTCAATATAACTTATAAAAAATGATTAAAGCTGAAAATATTTATAAATCATACGGCTCATTACAAGTATTAAAAGGGATAAATCTCGATATTAAAAAAGGAGAAATTATTTCAATTGTAGGAGCTTCCGGAGCAGGAAAATCGACCTTACTCCACATTTTAGGCACCATAGACCGTGCAGATAAAGGATTACTTCAAATTAACGACTTAGCTGTTTTATCCTTAAACGACAAAAAACTTTCCGAATTTCGTAACAAAAACATAGGGTTTGTATTTCAATTTCATCATTTACTTCCTGAATTCACTTCGTTGGAAAACATATGTATTCCTGCATTTATAGGAGGTCTTTCTAAAAAAGAAGCCGAAGAAAAAGCATTAAAATTATTGGAATTTATGAACCTTACCGAACGTAAAGACCACAAACCGGCTCAGCTCTCCGGAGGAGAACAACAACGAGTAGCTGTTGCTCGCTCATTAATTAATAATCCTGCTGTTGTTTTAGCTGATGAACCTTCGGGTAATTTAGACTCTGCTTCTGCGAAAGAATTACATTCGCTTTTTTTTACTTTACGCGAACAGTTTCAACAAACATTTATTATTGTTACTCATAATGAAGAACTTGCTAATATGGCCGATCGCAAATTAACCATTAAAGACGGAATGATTGTAAACTAATCTTTTCTTTATATCTACTGAAACAATTTCTGTATTTTTGATGATATTATTAAAAAGACCAATGATAATTAAGAAATTAAATATATTTATTATAAAATCGAATTTTGGGCCATTTATTCTAACTTTTTTTATTGCCATTTTTGTACTACTCATGCAATTTTTATGGAAGTACATTGATGATTTGGTTGGGAAAGGACTTGAATGGTCCGTTATTGCGCAACTCCTTTTTTGGGCTTCCGTTACCATGGTTCCTTTAGCACTTCCACTTGCTATTTTACTTTCTTCTATTATGACGTTTGGAAATTTGGGAGAGAATTACGAGCTGGCAGCGTTGAAATCTGCCGGCATATCGCTTCAACGGATTATGCTTCCTTTAATTTTGCTAACCTTTTTTATTAGTATTGTTGCATTCTATTTTTCGAACAACGCATTACCTTATGCAAACCTTAAAATGGGCTCTTTGCTTTATGATGTTAGAGAACAGAAACCAGCACTTAATATTAAAGAAGGTATATTTTATAGTGGTATTGATAATTACATTATTAAAGTCGGAAAAAAAGATAAAGACGGGGTTACTATATATGATGTAATGATTTACGACCATGCTTCTAGAAACGGAAACACAAACCTAACATTGGCAGAAAAAGGAACGATGGAAATGACTGAAGATAAACGATTTTTAGTTTTTCAATTATACAATGGGGTCAATTATTATGAAAAGCCGGATAATTATCGCAGAAGAAAGAACTATCCCTTGCAACGAACAAGCTTTACAGAAGAATTCAGGCGCTTTGATTTGTCTGGATTCTCATTAACTCGTACCAACGAAGAGTTTTTTAAAGATAATTACCAAATGATGAACCTTAGTCAGTTAAAAGCAACAAGCGATTCGTTACAACAAAGGTTAGATTCTATACAAGAAAATTATCAAAAAAATGTTCATTCAAATTTATATTATTTCTCTCGTATTGGGGTAAACGATTCTACATTTAAAGATACTTCAAAAGTTATAAGTGGCGAGCTCTTAGAAAATTTCTCACAAACAGAACAAGAAAAAATTATTGAAAAAGCGCTTAATTCAGCCCGTAATTTAAAAGACCATGTGTTTTATAATAATGAAGATATAAATGGAAGAAAAAAATTTATAAGAAGACATGACATAGAATGGCAACGTAAATTTACTTTATCTATTGCGTGTATTGTACTTTTCTTTATTGGAGCACCACTTGGCGCTATTATTCGAAAAGGAGGACTAGGCTTGCCGGTGGTGGTATCCATTTTATTTTTTGTTATTTTTCATGTTACTTCATTTACCTGCGAGAAAATGATTCGCGAAAGCATACTTCCCCCCGAAGGAATGTGGTTGCCATCTCTCATTTTCTTGCCTTTTGGTATATTTCTAACTATTAAAGCTACCAGCGATTCAACATTATTAGATTCAAATGCGTATTTCGACAGTATTAAACATTTTTTCAAAAAGCAAAAAAACACTGCTAATATTTCCCATTGATGAATATATTACAAATATGTAATAAATCCCCTTACCCTCCTATTGAAGGAGGTCCTATTGCCATGAGTGCAATTGCTAGCGGCTTAAACGAAGCCGGACATAGCGTAAAAATACTAGCTATGAATACGCCTAAATATGCTACACCAAAAGAAAATATTCCTGAAGGATACTTAAAAACGTTTCAATTTGAAACAGTTTTTGTAAACACCTCTATTCAACTTCACAAAGCATTTTTAAACCTTTTCTCTTCTAAATCATATATAGCCGAACGGTTTATAGCTACAGATTTTGAAAAAAAAATAATACAAATCCTTCAATCGAACCAATACGATATAATTCAATTAGAAAGTATTTTTGTGGCTCCTTATATTAAAACTATTCGTCAATTTTCAAAAGCTAAAATTGTAATAAGGGCGCACAATATTGAGCATTATATATGGGAAAGAACAGCTGCAAATTGCTCCAATTTATTAAAAAAATGGTATTTGTTGCACCTTGCTAAAACTTTAAAAAAATTCGAATTACAGGTTCTGTCACAAGCCGATGGTATTGCTGCTATTACGCCTTTTGATGCTAATAATTTTAAAAATGAAGGTGTTTTAAAACCTATTCTATTTATCCCTGCCGGAATAAACATAAATACAATACCCGCATTAAAAACAAAAAGAAATTTTCCCGGTATTTTTCATTTAGGTTCTATGGATTGGTTGCCAAACCAAAATGGGATTAAATGGTTTTTAGAAAATATTTGGAAAGAAGTTGTAAATACGTTTCCAGATATGCAAATTGAAATTGCAGGGAGAAAAATGCCCGAATGGTTAAAAAACTACAATGATAAAGGAGTTAAAATAATAGGAGAAGTTGATAATGCCATAGACTTTTATTTATCGAATACCATTATGATTGTTCCTTTACTTTCGGGAAGTGGAATGAGAATTAAAATTATGGAAGGCATGGCTTGCGGGAACACCATTATTAGCACCACTATTGGGGCAGAAGGGATTCATGTAAGCCCTGAAAAAAATATTTTAATTGCCGATACGCCGCTCGAATTTGTTAATCAAATAAAGAAATGTATTGAAAACCCGGAAAAATGCAATAATATTGGAATGGAAGCACAAAAATTTATAAAAGAAGAATATAATAATGAATTAATTATTAAGAAACTTATTGATTTTTACAAACAACTCTAGTTTCTGTATTTAGTTATATTTATTTTTGTTATACATTATAAAAAAATGAAAATATTTGTATTATTACCCAGGATTCCTTACCCACTTGAAAAAGGGGACAAATTACGTGCGTATAATCAAATAAAATCATTATCGAAATATAACGAAATTCATTTATGTGCATTACATGAAGGGTATATTCACCCTGAAGCCAAAGAAGCACTTAACCCATTTTGCAAATCAATTCATTTTATTGATTTAACTCCCGATACACAGATTATTAATTTGTTTCTTGCACTTTTTTCAAAAAAACCTTTTCAAGTATATTATTTCTATAGTAGAAAAAATTTGAAAAGAATAAAATCTATTATTCAACAAATTCAACCCGATCGCTTGTATTGTCAGTTAATTCGTACCGCCGAATATGTAAAAAATATCCCTATTAAAAAAACAATAGACTATCAAGATGTTTTTTCAAAAGGAGTAGAAAGACGAATTGCCCATGCCTCTTTTTATTTTAAACCAATTTTAAAAATTGAATACAAAAGGCTGGTTAGATATGAAAAAGAAATATTCGACTTATTTGATCAAAAAACAATTATCTCCTATCCCGACAGAGAGCTGATACAGCACCCGAATAAAAACGAAATTCATGTTATTCCCAACGGAGTTGATTTTGATTATTACCAACAGGAGGAAATACCAAAAGAATACGACCTTGTATTTACCGGAAATATGGGATACCCTCCTAATATTAATAGTGTTCATTTTCTTGCTGAAAAAATTTTACCGCTAGTTCATAAAATAAATCCGAATGTTAAATTACTTATTGCAGGAGCAAATCCATCGTATACCATCGTTTCATTAAAATCGGATTTAATTCATGTTACCGGATGGGTAAAAGATTTAAGAGATTGTTATAATCAATCGAAAATATTTATAGCTCCTATGCTAATTGGAACAGGGCTGCAAAACAAGCTACTGGAAGCTATGTCGATGAAAATTCCTTGTATAACTTCTGAACTGGCAAATAACGCTCTTCGTGCAAAAAGCGGAAACGAAATACTGATTGGAAACCATCCCGAAGAATATGCCGAACACATTCTTTACTTATTGAACAACGCAGATAAAGCAAAGGAATTAGGAGAAAACGGATATACATTCGTTAAAGAAACGTATAATTGGGATAGTGTAAATAAAGAATTAAACGATATTATATGTAAGTAAAACCAATTGCCAGTATTTTATTAATTAGGAATAATACCAATTGTAATTTTTTTTTATTTTTATTACACAGAGTT
>Ga0116184_10003722_pt1 | contig 12368 bp, 10 predicted proteins | sample AD_JPNNA5_MetaG_FD_89886 | JGI IMG/M metagenome (GOLD analysis project Ga0116184, IMG submission 89886) | Active sludge microbial communities of municipal wastewater-treating anaerobic digesters from Japan - AD_JPNNA5_MetaG | ecosystem: Engineered > Bioreactor > Anaerobic > Digestate | place... | reverse complement strand
GCACGTTCCCCTCTACGGTGAGGGCAACAACATCCGCGACTGGCTGCACGTCGACGACCACACCCGCGGCATCGCGATGGTGCTCACCCGCGGTCGTGCGGGCGAGATCTACAACATCGGGGGCGGCACCGAGCTCACCAACAAGGAGCTCACCGAGATGCTTCTGGATGCCACGGGCAAGGACTGGTCGTACGTCGACCGGGTTGCCGACCGGCTCGGCCACGACCTGCGCTACAGCGTGGACATCTCCAAGATCCGTTCGGAGCTGGGCTACGAGCCGCTCGTTCCGTTCGAGCAGGGACTCGCCGACGTCGTGCAGTGGTACCGCGACAACCGGGCGTGGTGGGAGCCACTCAAGGCGCGAGCAGCGCTGTAGTTGTGGCTCATTCGCGCCTGCCGGTCGCCGTTCGATTCTTGTGAGGGTGAGGAGGAGTTGCGTGGCCCATACTGAGGAACCTGTGCCGATCCTTCTGCTCTGCCAGGTCACCTTCCGCGGTTGGAGCGGCTCGGAGACGGTTTCGCTAGAGCTGATCGAGTGGTTTGTAGCCCGCGGTTGGAGGGTGGATCTAGTGACGACGGTCTATGCCGAGCCCTTAGCGCAAGCGACAGAGCATCTTGTAGCGTCGGGTGCATTGCGTGTATTCGGCCTCGACCCCGGGGTAGAAATCGACGCCAACGCCTACACCCTCATCTGGGTGAACCAGAGCCTCCTGCCCTCGAGTGTCCTCCGTCAACTGCGCAGCGGCCCGGTGAGAACCCCCATGATCTGGCACCACATGTCGAGCTTCCAGAATCTCGGAATGCCACTGCTCTACGACGTGGAGAATGCGATGGCGTCGATAATCACCTGCATGGCGCCCGTCGCCCGCGATAGCCTGAAGGAGTATGGGTTCGAAGGACACGAGATCGTGATATTCGACAACCCCGCTCCTGATCCGTTTGTCAGCGCTGAGCTACCAGTGCTCAGAAGTTCGCTGCGGTCACTAATCGTCGTTTCAAATCATCCTCCAGCCGAGCTACGCGAAGCCGCGACACTACTGGCATCGCGAGACATCGAGGTAACGTTCGCGGGGCTTGGAGATCGCTACGGCCGGATCACGCCGGCCATCCTCGGGGCGCACGATGCCGTGATCACCATCGGAAAGACCACCCAGTACGCCTTAGCCATGGGCGTGCCGGTGTACTCCTATGACCATTTTGGTGGAGGTGGTTGGATCACCGAAGCAAACCTCGACAAGGAGTGGTACGGCAATTTCGCGGGTCGGATAGAAGGCCGCGCGATCAGCGCACAGCAGGTAGCCGATGAGATCGAGTCCGGATTTGGTGATGCCCGGGCATTCGCCCGGACCGCCCGCGAGGTGAACGCGCGCCGATGGAGCTTGACCCGCCAGCTGGAAGCGTTGCTTGATGATCCCCGACTCCAGCCAAGGGACCGACTCCTCGGTGCACATGAGGCGCGGCTGGCGGCTCTTCAGGGCGCGATGCGGGATGAGCTGTGGGCCGCACTCCGCGGGGCGGAGGCAGGCTTCACGGCACAATCCAATGCGGTCGAAGAACTCCGAGAGATTGTCGCGCTTCAGCACGAGAGGCTGACCAGCGCGGACGACTGAAACGAGGTCGCCAGAGTCAGTCGAGAGCGCCCGACCCCATTGCGGCATCCAGCGCGGCTCGCCACGGGCGCATGGCCGGAAGCCCCGACATGTGCTCGCCGTCAAAGGCGAGAACCGAGTTGGCCGGTCGCTTGGCGGGGCGTGGAAAGTGTGCGGTGTCCGTCGGGTGCACCGAGGCGAGATCGCCACCGAGATTCTCAACTATGGCCTGGGCGAACCCGAACCACGTGGTGCTTCCCGTGTTCGTGAAGTGGAGGATGCCTTTGCGGTACTCGACACCGAGAAGTTGCACGATCTGCTCGGCGAGGTCGAGAGTCCAGGTCGGCTGACCCCGCTGATCGTCCACGACGGTCAGCGTGCCGTTCTCCCGATAGAGACGCGAGATCGTGCGGACGAAGTTGGAGCCGTGTGTTCCGTACAGCCACGCGCTGCGAACGATGATCGACCCCTCGGGATGCGCGGCGCGAACCAGTCGCTCGCCCTCAGCTTTGCTGCGTCCGTAAGCGGACAGCGGCGAGGTCTGATCCATAACGCCATACGGTGTGACCTTCGCACCATCGAAGACGTAGTCGGTCGAGACGTGCACCAGTCTGGCTCCGGTCGCCCGGGCTGCATGTGCGAGGTTCTCGGCACCGCTCGCGTTGACGGCCCATGCGTCGGCTTCGTGCTCCTCTGCGCCATCCACGTCGGTGTAGGCAGCCGCGTTGATCACGATGGTGTGCCCCGCCACCGCGCCGACACACGCCTCGCGGTCGGTGATATCGAGTTGGCCCCGCCCACGTGCGTCTACCTCGTAGCCCGCCGTTTGGAGTCGCGATGACAGGTCCCGACCGAGCATTCCGTCGGCCCCCGTCACGAGAACCCGCTCGGGAATTGGCACTGGGTTGATCACTCGGCGCTCCTGCTCACCCGCCGCGTGCACATCAGTTGCGCGGGACTAACGTATCCGGACGTAGTCTACTGCCCCCGTCTTCGTTGCCAATCGATGAGGGGCCGCACAACGGGGCGTCTCATTCCCAGGGCACCCCGGTAGACAGACTCGATCAGGAATGCCGGTTGATTGGTTCGCACGAAGATGCGCACCTCGTGCACGCCAGCCACCTCGACATGCAGGTCGCGTGCATCCAGCACGACCTCGACAAGGTCGTCCGCGCGGGGCAGCGTCGCAACCGAGTGCAGCGCGATCCTGCCGGTGCAATCGACGACCTCAATGCCTATCAGGTCGCCGGGGAGCCCATAACTCCAGATGGGGAGCACAGCCGACTCGTAGTCGCCAGCAGCCAGATGCACGTCGTAACGGCGATACGGGCTCGACGTCAGCGGCTCGCCGATTTCCATGCGCTCGCCGCGCCCGGCAGGGATGGGAAAACGTTGAAGAACTCCCCGATCGCGCTTGAGGGCGTTGAAGCGGCGCGAGTCTCTCAGGGTGCCGAGCATCTCGAGGTAGTGGGCGCCGAACGGGTTCTCCGGATCGAGGAGCGGCTGCGGGGTACGCAGCTGCAGATCGACCTGCACCCGCGTGAGCGCGAGTTCGCGCGCCTGCCACGCAACGAGGCGTGCGATCCGTGACTGCAGGTCGACCGACATGGAGACCGGCCCGATTGCGTCGAGCAGAGCGCTGGCGCCGGCTTCAGCCCGAAGATTCTCGAACTCGTGTGCGCGAACGCCGCTGGACTCCGGGTCGGTTAGCGCCTGCAAGGCGGCGGAGAGCGACTCGGCCCAGGAGTGTGACTCGGCGGACTCCACGAGGTGCACGCCGCGCACGTCGCCCAGTTGGGTATACGGCTCAACCTGTGGTGTGAGAAGCTCTGCCCCGAGGACGGCGGCACTCAGTACGGGGTGGAGCGACTTGAAGGGGCCGTTCACGGTGGGAGAGTCCGGCACCGCGAGGATCGTCGTGCCCGCGTCACGCAGTCTTCGAAGTGCAACGAAGCAATCGCGGCTCGGCTCGAAGGGCTCGATCGTCAGCCCGGGCACGAACTCGGCGGCGCCCAGGGCCGACGCCAGTGGCGCGGGCACCAGAACCGTCAATGGTTGCCCGTCTCGCGTCGCCGCATCGCGAAGTGCTGGCATCATGACCCGACGGAAGCCCTCCAGCCGGTGCGCACCGATGAACAGCGCCACAACGCGCTGTCGAGGCTGGGTCGCGCGCGCGGGCTCAACCGCATCCCGTAGCGCCGTCACGGCACGGGGAACTGAGATGGGCAGCGATGCCACAGCGCGATGGAGTGCCTGCTCCCTGAACGACTGCGCCAGCGCTTCTGTACTCGCGAGCACCCCGTCCAGGTCTTGCAGTGCAGCCCGTAGGGTATCCGGCTCGTAGTCATCCCACGCACCATTGAGCTCGCGGAGATTGCGCATCAATGGCAGGTTGTCATCGAGGTAGAAGTGCACCGGGATTCCGATCGCGCGGGCAGCCCCGATCCAGTCCGCCATGTCGCGAAGCTGGCGCGAGACGATCAGGGCATCCGCTTCGAGGACCTCCACCACCGACCGGAGGGTTGGATCGATGATCCGCACGTGGAGCCGGGGATCATCTCTCATCGCCTCGAACACGAGCAATGTGGACGCGTCGATCGGGTGTGCGAGAACCATGACGCGGGGCACTCCTGACGCGCGTGCTTGCGGTCGTGACGGCTCGCTGATCCACGCGCGCTCGGAGCGGTGGTCATGGGCAAGTCGCGCGACCAGAGCGCGGCTGCGGTCGGAACTGAACCCTGCCTGATCGAAGACGTCGATCTCGCCAAAGACATCAGGACGAAGCAGTTCGTCGCGGTGCTGCCGCATTCGGTCATCCGCCGTCCAGTGATCCAGAGGATAAGTGGAACCCAGCGAGTCAAGGGTTGCGGGACCCCGTTCGTCACCAACACACACATCGATGAATCGAATCGCCACCTTGCGGCGAGCGCGAAGCCAGAGATCGTAGTCGCACAGACGAGCCAGGCTGACATGTGGGTCGTACAGGCCTACTTCATCCAGCACCGCCTTGGGTGCTAGCACCGCGCTGTTGGCTACCACGTTCGTCGCCAGGAGGTCTTCCTCGATTGCATGCTGGCCGAGGTGCTCAATCCTTGCCGGATACCCGCCGGAAGCACGAACGTGCACGTTCACCCAGCCGACAATGAGTGACGACGGATGCGCGTCGCTCTCGGCGAGCAGTCGCTCGAGTGCGGTTGGCGCGAAGTACGTGTCATCGAATGCAAAAGCGATGCGATCGCCTCGGGCCAGCAGGTAGCCCTCGTACTCAGACACTGCCGGGAGCCCGATGTTTCGAGCGTGGCGAATAACACTGACGCGCGGGTCGCGCAGCATCGCCTCCGCGATGATGCCAGCCGTCGAGTCGGTGCTGGCGTCGTCCACGATCAGCAGCTCAAGCTCGCGCAGGGACTGGTCGAGGATGGAATCTATGGCCGCGCTGAGAAGTCCGCTGTCGCCGCGACGAAAGGTCGGCAGTATGACGGAGACCCGGGGGGAAGGACCAGATCGGCCCGCGCCCTCGGTGAGGATGCTTCCGGCGATCAGCTCGCGAACCTTCACGTAAGGCGTACCTCCATGTGAACGATTCCTTGGCTGTCGCGCCGAACCTCAGTGAACCCCGCTCGATCATACGCACGCAGGGCTGCAACGTTGTCCTGCTTCACTTCCAGGGTGAGTTTCGGCAACGCGAGCCTCTCCTTGGCCGCCCTGATGCAGAGCGCTATGACCCGGTGCGAGAAGCCCTGACCGCGCGCGTCCGGATCGACCAACAGCCGCCCGAACTCCGCTCCGGCCGGAGAAATGTTGTAGAGGGCCACCTGCGCGCGGGCGGTCTGATCCACCTCGACGATGAAGACGTAGTCATCCTCGCGACGCTGGTAGGCCTCGAACCACAGCTCGTGCTGGCGGGGCTCAAGTACCGCTGTCGAAAGAAACCAGGCTCGGCTGTCCGGATGATTACGCCACGCCAGAGTCAGAGGAAGGTCTGCGGCTGTCAGCATCCTCAGCGTGGCGTCACCTTCCCGAACCGGCGGGATGACCTCGCTCGTCATCGCACCGATTCGATAAGACTTTCGGCAACGTAGCGCACGTCCTCATCGCTGAGGCCGAGGTGCAGAGGCAGCGAGATGATCGAATTGCTTGCGGCGCGTGTGTGAGGCACCTCGGCTGGATAAGCGGCGAACACGCCGTACTCGGTGTTGTCGCGATAGTGCACGCCCGCAAACACGCTTCTCTCGTTGAGGTCCATCATCACCCGGTCACGATCGGCCACCCGCACCTGATAGAGATGGCGCGACGGCACGCACTGGGTCGACATGGGCACCCGCTCGATCCCGTCGATCCCGCCCAACAAGGAGTCATACAGGGCTGAGATCCGCCGCCGCTCGGCGTTGTCGTCGTCCAGGTACTTCAATGCCACTAGGGCGAGGGCGGCCATGATCGAGTTGCCGTTGTACTTGTAGCCGAGCTCGTCGACGTCGTACATCCACTTGTAAGCACCACCGCCGTGAGTGCGCTCGTAGGTGTCCTTGCTGATGCCGAGCCACGAGAGTCTGCGCGCAAGCGCGTCATCCGCGTCGTCCGCGAAGCACACCATGCCTGAATCGGCGGTCGGGAGATTCTTCACGGCCTGAAAGCTGAACACCGCGACATCGGCCTCAGGCCCGACATGATGACCGTCAATGCGTGTCCCGGCCATGTGAGCAGCGTCAAGGATCACGGCGATGCCTCGACTGCGGCAGATCTCGAGCACCTCGAGGTATCGGCCCACGTTCCCACCGATTCCCACGAACATGACAGCACGCGTCTTGTCCGTGATCCGCTCAAGAAGGCTTGCCGGATCGATACACAGGTACTCATCGACGTCCGCGAAAACCGGGGTGAGGCCGCAGTACAGGATCGCATGGTTGGTCGAAACGAATGTCAGTGCCGTGGTGATCACCTCGTCGCCGTCGGCCCAGCCGCGTCGGCGCTTGAGCACATCCAGGGCGAGGTGCAGGCCAGCCGTGTTGCTGTTGACGAAGTGGGCGTTCTTCACGCCCGTGTATTCCTTCCACTTCTGCTCGATGTCGACGGTCATGAAGCCAAGACCGGTCCACCCGCGCTCCATGCATGTGCGTACGGCATCCAGGGACTCGTCTATGCGGAAGTGGGGGACGAAGAGCTGGATCGGTGTGCGGTTCACGAAAGGTTCTCCCTGAAACTCAGAATCGGTGGTGGACGACGGTGCGCCGGTGTCGGCGTGCGGAAATCATTGGGGCTCGGGTGGTGCGGCGAAGTACATCGGCAGAACCTCTGCCGGAGGGCCATCAGCGATGAGCCGCCCGTGGTCGAGATACAGAACACGATTGCACTGTCCGCTGATGAGATTGGCGGAGTGACTGGCGATGACGAGGATCGACGTACGGGAGACGACTTCGTGGAGCCTGGCTTCCGCCTTGGACTGGAAGGCTTCGTCGCCCACGGAGAGCCACTCGTCCATCAGCAGAATGTCGGGCGACAGCACCGTTGCCACCGAGAACGCGAGGCGCAGAAGCATGCCCGAGCTGTAGGTGCGCATGGGCAGTTCGATGAAGTCGCCCAACTCGCTGAACTCGATGATACCGGGAACGAGGCGCGCGATCTCCGACCGTGACATCCCCTGGAGTGCCCCTCGAAGAAAGATGTTCTCGCGGCCGGTTGCGTCGGGAGACATGCCCAGACTGATGTCGAGCAGGGATCCGACGACACCCGCACGCGAGACCGTTCCGGAGGTGGGACGGTAGATCCCGCCGAGAAGCTTGAGCAGGGTCGACTTGCCAGACCCGTTGTGGCCGATGAGGCCCACGCGGTCGCCGACCTCCAGCCGAAGGGTGATGTCCGTCAGGGCGCGGACCGTGATCCTGCCCTGTTCGGAGCGGTCGAGCTGCCCGCCCGTTGCCACATTGATCAGCTGGCGGCCGAGCCTGCGAGACGACTGACTGAGGATCGGGTAGTCGAGCTCAACGTCATCAAGATGAATATGCACGGTCATGAGATCACAGCCAGAACGCCAGTCGGTGATAGTTGCGGGCATAGACCAGCGCGCCGAGTGCGATGAAGACTGCGGCCAGAGCGCCCGCGATTCCCCACTCCTGCAGGGTGGGCAGCTGGCCCAATAGCGGCTGACGCATGATTTGAATCATGTGGTAGAACGGGTTGATTCCGAGGATCAGGCCTCGAGCCTGCTCGGGAATCGACTGTGGCAGCCAGACGATCGGTGTCAGGTAGAACAGCACCTGGATGAGGGCAGAGAGAATCTGCGGAACGTCGCGGAACCGTGTGGCAAGTACCGCTAGGGCGAGAGCGAGTCCGGCCATCCCTGCACCCCCGAGCACGACTGCAGGGAAGACGAGCAGGATGGCGGGGGTGGGCGGCGGCGAGAAGACGAGCAGGAGAAGGATCAGCGCGATCGCGTTGTGCAACAGCACGAAGACCGTCTTCCAGATGCTGCGCAGGAAGAAGATGATCGGCGGCAGTGGCAACTGACGGATGAAGGCATCACCGACGATGAATGAGACGGCACCCTCATTGACGATCAGGCTCAGGAAGTTCCAGAACACCAGCCCGCATCCGAGGAATGGCAAGTACTCGACGACGGGTGACTGGAAGATCAGGCCGAAGACACTGCCGATCGCCAAGAAGGTGATCGCCATCGACAGGGTGATCCAGAACTGACCGAGTACGCTGCGGCGATACATGAGCCGCACATCCTGCCAGCCGAGGAAGAAGCTGAGTCTGACGATGCGAGACGGGGTGTCTTGCCGGTCGAGGGTCGCGGTCGTCACTAACGCACACTATCACCGCAAAAGTGAGAAAGGCTTCTCCCGCCGGCGGCGGAAGGGGTAGCGGACTGTGCGTACGAGAGTGAACCAGAAGCCGCGTTCGGCGAGATGAGTTCGACCGTATGCCCAGAGCAATCTGCGGCGCTGAGCACGGAGGGCACGGGGGGTCGACGGCGGTGCCAGGGCCCGCCGAACGGCGTCTGCCCGCCCTGGTCGATCGCCGATGGCGGGTGCGGCCGAGAAGAACTTGCCCCACTGCGGCGCTACCACGTCGAGGGAGAGCCTTTCTTCAACGTCCTGTCGTGCGGCCGCACGCACCGCATCTATCAATCCCGGCTCGGCGCAGTATCGATCGATTGCCTCGCGCCAGCCGCGGTCGCGACCGACGATCAGACCGGTCACCCCGTCACGTACCGCGGAATAGGGTTCTGACTCCTGATAGATGCCCGCGATGCCCAGAGCCGCGTATTCGCGGTACTTGTTGTCGGTCTTGTAGCGGTTGGAGGTCGCTCCCCCCAGAGGGGCGATTCCGATGTCCCATTCCCGCGTGCGCTGGAACGCCACATACTCGGCGTACGAGGCCAGATAGTCGAATGCAATGATGCGGTCGTGGTCGGGCAACGCTTCGGGATCGGCGCCGATCACTTCGAACTCCAGCTGCGGATGCTCCTCGAGCGCGGCACAGACGTCAGCGAGGACTGTCGCTAGGTCGTCACCGCGTGAGGCGCTCGCCGCGAACCCCACCCGCAGCCGCGCATGCGACGACCGCGGGGGCAGCACCTGGGGCACAAGTGCGAAGTCGAAGAAGGAATCGAGCTGCTGAACATCCCGCGCCCGTGGTCGGAGGAAGTCGCGGAGCAGAGGCGTCGATGCGATGACCGGGGTGGCTTCGCGAACGATCGAGTCGAGGCGTCGCCGGGTTGGTTTGGCGGCATAGTGCCTGCCGAGAGGGGTCGTGGGGTCGAGGAGCCAGAAGTTGTCGTCGAGGTAGAACCCGAACGGAGCACCCGTGCTCGACAAGGCACGGACGAGGCTGCTCGCCTCGGGACTGCACGACCTGACGAGCAGCGGATACGTGTCGTCGGTGAAGTCCTCCGGCTCGAGTTCGCTGAGGAGTTTGCTGCTCACGGACAGTGTTGTGGTCTGACCCAGATGGTGCAGAATCAGCTCGAGGATCTGAACCGTGGCAATGCGAGCCTCAGCGATGAGTAGGACATGCTTCGCCACGATCGACTGCCTCCCGCCTGCGGGGAACACACAGCGACCACCTCGGCAAGGTGCACCGTGTACGGCCCCATCGAGTCGCGATGAATTGATCGCACTCACTGCTGAGCCAATACTATCGCGACGGATGTGAGCGGCCTGCGTGCCCAGCCAGCGGTAGCGATTGGCGGCCAGCCCGTACAATGTTGCACTAGCGGGTCTCGATCCGAGATTCTTCAGTTGTACGGAGCCGCACGGATCGGAGGGGCGCATGGTGGGCCTGCCTGGAACTCTGGTGTCCGCATGACCACACTGCGCGTGATTGTCGACGAGATGCTCTCGGGCGCTCCGGGGGGAGTCTCCCGGTACGCCGAGGAGTTGACCCGAGCCCTCATTTCGACGGCACCCAAGGGTGTTGCCGTTGAGGGTCTGGTGTCGGCGTCCACCGAGCCGGAGTACGAGCGCATCCACGAACGTCTGCCGGGCCTTGCGACCCTGCACAAGAGTGCCCTTCAGCGCCGCGAACTCAGTTCTGCCTGGCAGCACGGGTTCACTCGGCTGCCGGGAACCGGCATGGTGCATGCCCCCAGCCTCTTCGCCCCCCTCGCCAAGCACGACCGTCTCAATGACGGCGACCAGATCATCGTGACGGTTCACGACACTCTCGCCTGGACCGCACCGCAGGTGCTCAGCCCGCGCCGAGTGTCGTGGCACAAGGCGATGCTCAAGCGGGCCGAGAGGTACGCCGACGCGATCGTCGTGCCCAGCCACACCGTTGCCGATGAGCTCATGACGATCGCGGCTGTCGGCGAACGAATCAGAGTGATCGGCGGTGCCCCGAGCTCGGCCATTCGCATTCCGGCCGACGCGGATGCGCTCGCCACCGAGCTGGAGCTCCCCGATCGCTACGTGCTGGCCATCGGCGATATCGGCGCCCAGAACGGCCTCGACCAACTCGTCGCGGCACTCGCAGCTCTCGACGATGACGTCGCCCTCCTGATCGCGGGCACCGAGCCCGCCAGCCCTGCGCTGGGCTCCCTTGCAGATGGCGCGCACGTCGCGCCCGGTCGTGTTCGGGGCCTGGGAGCACTCGCCGACCCGGCACTGTCCGTCGCGCTATCCCGGGCCGCCGTGTTCGCCTACCCCAACCTTGAGGAGGGGTTCGGACTGCCCGTGCTCGACGCCTTCGCGCTGGGAACTCCGGTCATCCATTCGGATGCCCCCGCGCTCGTCGAACTCGGGGCGGAGGCCGGGCTCACGGTGGAGCGCGAGGGTGAGGGCTACTCCGAGCGTCTCGCCGAGGCCATCGGTTCCGTTCTCGCCGACTCGACCCTTGCCGATCGACTGCGTGTCGAGGGCATCGATCGCGCCGGCGTGTTCTCCTGGCGCGGGGCAGCCGACAAGGTCTGGCAACTGCACGCCGACCTGTAGAGCGTTGCTAAGGCGCCGGGGTCTCCTCGACGGTCGGCGCCAGCGCTTCGGCGACGAGCTGGCGAATGTAGTCGAAGTCGGGATACTCGGGGTCGACGCCGTTGTCGGGCACGAGGTCGAGCGTGTCGACGGGCAACTCGCGAGACTTGCCAGCGAGCTCGACGAAGTATCCGAGCATTGACTGTGGGATGTCGGTGCTCACGACCTGTGCACCCGCCTGCGCGACCGCCTGGAACTTGGTCAGCACGTTGGCCGGATCGAACTGCTGGAGTATCGCCTCCTGCACCTGGCGCTGCCGCCCCATCCGCTCGTAGTCGGTCGTGCCGGCGCGAATGCGCGCTTAGGCCAGCGCAGTTCCCCCGCCCATGAGCTGAACGCCCGGCTCGATCCACGGCACGTCGGTGTAGGGCTGACCGTTCTCGTCGACCTCGTCGGTGATCGGCAGCCGGTGGGCGACGTCGATCGTGACGCCCCCGAGGGCATCGATGAGGTCGGCGAAGCCCTGCATGTCGATGAGGGCGTAGTACTGGATGGTGATCCCCAGGGTGCCTTCGACGGCATCCCTCATCGCCTCGATGCCGGGCTGGCTGCCGTTCGCGACCGCATCGGGGTAGAGGTCGGGTGAGTACAACTCGACCTCGGTGTAGATCGAGTTGATGAGGCACACGTCGACCTGGCAGTCGTTCACGCCGTAGCCGTCGGGGTACTCGGCCGCGAGCGGCGATCCTTCGACGAAGGGCACGTCCTCCATGTTGCGGGGCACGCCGATGATGGTCGCCTTGCCCGTCGAGGCCTCCACGCTCACCACCGAGATGCTGTCAGGGCGCAGGCCGTCGCGGTCCGGTCCGGCGTCGCCACCCAGAAGCAGGATGTTGTACCGCCCGTCGACGGGGGGCTCGATGGTTGTTCCTGCGAAGACCTCGCCCACCGTCGACCGGGTGGTCCCGGCGATCATGACCGCGTAGGCGCCCGTGCCCGCGACGACCACGAGTGCCGCCACGCTCAGCACCGCGACGAAGATGCGGGCGTTGCCCTCGACATTCACGAACCGCACCAGGCGCAGCGTGTCGAGGGTGAGCACCACCCAGAGCACCACGTAGAAGATGATCACGCCCTGCAGAACCCAGAGGGCGAACGAGTTGGTGGCGATCGTGATGAAAGCGGTGCGCCCTAGGAAGTACACGAGCGCGCCGATCGCGATGAGACCCCAGAGCACGAACGTCGACCCGACGCCGAATCGCCCCAGTCGTCGACTGCCGGCGAGCAGTTGCGCCGACCCGGGGATGAGGATGTTAAGCACGACCAACACCCAGGCGCGCCGCGTCATCACCTCCGGAGATCGCGT
>Ga0116184_10003715_pt1 | contig 12381 bp, 9 predicted proteins | sample AD_JPNNA5_MetaG_FD_89886 | JGI IMG/M metagenome (GOLD analysis project Ga0116184, IMG submission 89886) | Active sludge microbial communities of municipal wastewater-treating anaerobic digesters from Japan - AD_JPNNA5_MetaG | ecosystem: Engineered > Bioreactor > Anaerobic > Digestate | place... | reverse complement strand
GGGACGTACAGTAACGTAGCAGATTTGACCATCGGCTCAAAGGAAAAGTAAAAAAACCCCCGCAGAAAGTCTGCGGGGGTTTTGTTATGGTCGGGCTGTTTGCAGCCTAGGCATTTTTCGCTCTGGGCGGCCCGACTTTGACAGCAACTTCTGATTTTGTCGTCAAAACATGAATAATATCAACGAAAGGGTTCTTGGTTTTTCAAAAGTGTAGTGAACAAAGTAGCTGTTGATATCGTAAATATGTTGCAATTATCTGTAATCGTGGTAAACAGGAAGCATGTTTATCAAAGCGACCACCAATTCTGTTGGGCAGACCTACTACCACCTTGTGGAGAGCTATCGGCAAAACGGTAAAGTCAGACACCGCACCCTGCTGTCGCTGGGCAAGGCCGGTGAAGACCGTATGGATGAGCTTCTTGCCGCCATCAGCAAACATAAAGAAGTCCTGAGCATCCTGGAGATGGCCAAAAGTATTGACGTAAAGGACACCTATATCCTTGGGCCGCTTTTGGTTTTGGAGCGATTGTTTGAGAAAAGCGGCATCAATGCAATTCTGGAAACCATCACGGCCTCACATTCCAAATTAGAATTTGATTTACGGGGACTTGTTTTTACCATGGCTGCCGCTCGGTTTGTGCGTCCGTGCTCCAAGCTCAAGGTCTTCGAATATTGGCAGAAGCGCTTCTACCCGGAAATGGTGGCTCAAAATATTGGACTTCATCAATTGTATCGGACCCTGGATTTACTGGCGGAACATAAAGACGAGATTGAAAAATCGTTGTTTTGGCGCGACCGTGATTTATTGAGTAAGGAAGTGGATGTGATTCTGTATGATCTGACCACCCTTCGTTTTGAAAGCACACGGACAGACCTGGGCGATCTGCGGCAATTTGGTTACAGCAAAGAGCGTCGCAGCGACTGCACCCAGTTGGTGCTGGGACTTCTGGTGACACCGGAAGGTATCCCGATCGGCTTTGAAGTCTATCCCGGCAACACGTTTGAAGGTAAAACCATCAAGGACATCGTTGCCAAATTACGAGACAAGTTCAGCATCAGGCGATTTATCTTTGTCGGCGACCGTGGCTTATTCTCGAAGGCCAACCTGAAGGAACTTAGTGGCGATAACAAAGCAGGCGAGTTTATTGTTGGAATGAAACTGGCGGTGTTTAAGAAACGCCATGCTGAATTTTACGATATTGGACGATACCAGTGGATCAACAGCGATCTGGCTGTTTATGAGACAACTCATGAGAATAATCGGTGCATCATCACCTGGTCACGATCCCGGGCAGAGCGTGACCGAAAGGCCCGGGAAGATGTTCTGGATAAAATACGCAAAAAGTTAGCGAAGAAAAAGATCACGGCCAAAGAGTTTGTCACCAATACCACCTATCAGCGGTATGTTGTCGGGCTGAACGACAACAAGGACTTTACCTTAAACGAAAAAGCTATTGCCCAGGATGCCATGCGGGACGGCTATTTCGGTGTGGTCACCAATGTTACAGATATGACAGCCCAGGAGATTGTTGCAAACTACAAGACCTTGTGGATTGTGGAAGATGCGTTTGGTGAGGTTAAAGGGACGCTGAAAGCCCGTCCTATTTTTCACTGGACCGATCCGCGCATTGTGGGCCATCTGACCTTGTGTTTTATCGCTTACTATTGTGAATCGTTAATGACGAAAGCGCTTCGTGATAAGAAATTGATGTTGGAGAGTCCCGCCATCGATAAAAAAATCATTGATCCGCGTCTCCTCACCGTGTTGGAAGCCATTCAAGAACTTCAAGAGGTAAGAGCTATCCCGGTGAAGGTTCGCTCGACGACCATGTGGGTTCGCACGGATATTAACGGAAATGCCCACAAACTGTTTTCTGCCATCGGACTCAAACCACCGCCCAAGCTCCTTCACATTACAAAAAGTGAAAATGTAGTGGCACAAGCCTGAAGTGTGCCTGTAACTTGCTATTTTAACTGAATATTATTTTTTCTGCTGTCAAACTTGGGACTGGGTAATCTGGAAAATCTGGACTGGATGGGACGTACAGTAACGTAGCAGATTTGACCATCGGCTCAAAGGAAAAGTAAAAAAACCCCCGCAGAAAGTCTGCGGGGGTTTTTTTATGGTCGGGCTGTTTGCAGCCTAGGCATTTTTCGCTCTGGGCGGCTTGTAAACAAGCGCGATGAAGAAGCCCACCACCAGAAGGATAGCCGCAATATACAAAGCCTGGTCCTTAAAGGTTTCAAAGACATACGGCCCGATAAGACCAGCCGCACTCCACGCAGTCAGCATGAAGCCGTAAACCTTCCCGATGTAGCCGGGCCCGAAGGAATCTGCGGCAAAAGCCGGCATGGTGGCAAATCCTCCTCCGTAGCAGGCCAGCAGGTAGCAGGAAACAACGATGAAGAGATAGTAGTTGGAGACATAGCCCATTGCGACCAGCAGGTAAACAACCGCCTGGGTGGAAAACATGATCAGAAAGACCATACGTCGGCCGATGTTGTCCGAAATTTTGGCCCAGAAAAGCCGCCCCAAACCGTTGAAGATGGCCGCTACCGCCACGACGGTTCCGCCGGCGGCGGCAACTAATGCTATCTGATCAGGGGTGAGATCTCCCAAAAGCCCCATTGTTTTTTTATAAACATCCTGTGCCAGGGGCGAATGCTGGGAAATCAAGCCCAGACCGGCGGAGATGTTCAGGCAGAGCATGGCCCAGAGCATCCACCACTGGGGGCGCTTAATCGCTGCACCAAGTTTGAAGGAATCAGCCGCACTGACGGATGCAGCGGCAGGTTGAAAGCCTCTGGGCAGCCAGCCGGTGGGAGGATTCTTGAAGAGCTGGGCGGCACCGGCTACCAGAATCAAAAAGACAATGCCCAGATGTACCAGGTCATGGCCACACCAGAAGAGATGACTTTTCCGGCCTCGTCGATCTCCTTGAAGGAATTGATCATCGCCGGAGCGATTTTACCCATGAAAAAAGCACCCGCGCCGAAGCCCATTACGGCCAGCCCCGTGACCAGTCCGCGTTTGTCAGGGAACCAGCGGATCAGTGTGGCAATCGGGGTGACATAGCCGAAACCATTGCCCAGAGCGGCGATCACGCCGAAACCGAGGTAAAGCAGCCAGATATTACCTACCTGGTCGGCATAACCAGCCAGCAGTGTGCCGATACCGAAAAGAATGCCGCCGATGGTGGCGACAAAGCGCGGCCCTTTTTTGTCAACGAGTGTTCCGCCGAAAGCGGCGGACAGACCGATGATGAGCATCAGCAGCATGAAAGTGTACTGAACGCTTTTACCGTCCCAGCCGTGCATATTCATCAGGGGGTTTTTGAAAACCGACCATGCGTAAACGGTGCCGAGACACAATTGAATGACGACCGCGGCGATGGCGATAAACCAACGCTTACTCTCCAAATTTTCATTAGCCATACTTTAACTTCCTCCTTGCCGTTGTCAGGCATCGATGTATTTTACGACGCGGTCAAAAAGCCTGCATAAGCGGGCGCTGATGCTTTTATCGCGCCGGAAAAGCCTTTGAAATGCATCGCCCTTATACATAAAGAACACCTGTTGTGCAAGCAACATATTTGACTTTTTTATGTCGTTTGGGCTCCCCAAAAAGAGCCCTGAGCGAATGCCCGGCAAAAGACGAATTGTCAATTTTTTGTCCGGAGTGCGAGTCATTTATCATGGGGCGTGTAAAACCTTGGCAAACGTCGCAGTTTTGTACAAAGCTTCGTTGCCAAAGGCGGATAAATTGTTATATTAGCACTCAGATTGGAAAAGGAGTGTTTTATGGTATTTAATCCCCAAAATAACCAATACAGAGATAATGCTGAAAAGATAAGTAAATTGAGGTTCGCAGTCGGGGTTTACCGCCCACCCAGCGAGGGAGGCAGCGCCTCTCTTCTGTTGCGTGTAACGGAAAACTGCCCCTGGAATAAGTGCACGTTTTGCGAAATGTATAAAGGTTATCCGTTTGTTTACCGCCCGGTGGAAGATATCAAAAAGGATATCGATACGGTAAAGGCCATGGCCGATGAAATTATAGAAGTTTCACATAAGGCGGGTCAGAACGGGCAGATCAACAGAGATGTTCTCCGGGCGCTTCTCAGTGCCAATGCCTTTCTGAATGAAAATCATTGTTTCTCCAATGTTTTCAGCTGGCTCTATTACGGGGGGAGAACCGCTTTTCTGCAGGATGCCAACAGCATGATCATGCGTCCGCACGAGTTTATTGAGGTTTTGCAGCACCTGCGCAAAACTCTGGCGAGCCTCAAGCGGGTGACCTCCTATACCCGCTCCAAAACACTCGCGCAGAGAAAACTTCCGGAGCTTGTGGCCATTCGTGAAGCGGGGCTCGACCGTCTTCATGTCGGTCTGGAGTCGGGTGACGACGAGGTGCTCAAATTGGTGCGCAAAGGGGTAACCAGTGCCGAGCAGATCGAAGGGGGCAAAAAAGCGATGGCGGCCGGGTTTCAGCTTTCCGAATACTGGATGCCGGATCTGGGTGGCCGCGAAAGATGGCGTCAGCATGCGGAGAACACGGCGCGCGTGTTGAGTGAGATCAATCCCCACTATATCAGGTCGCGGCCGTTTGTCCCGAGGCAGGGAACGGAGATATTCAATGACTATGCACAGGGGCGCCTGCATATTTCTTCTCCTCATGAGCGGCTGCAGGAGCTGCAGTTGATGATCGAAAACCTCAATGTTACTTCGCGGGTGTGCTTTGACCATAACATGAATTCCTGGACCAACCGCGAGGGGGGCCTGCTTTTTTCCCTGGACTACGAGGGATATAAGTTCCCGGAGGAAAAAAACCGTGTGCTTGAACTGATTGAAGAGGGTCTGAGTGTGGATGAATCCAGGCACCTGAATATCAAAGAGCTGATTGCTCTCGGATCACTCTAGATAAAGCTCGGCGCCCTCATCAAGGATGATCATTGTGCCCTGATCCGTCTGTCGTCTGATCAGACTGCTGTCAGAGCCGAAGTCTCTGCAGGGGCGACGGGCTGGAGGCCAAGTACCGTATGAAAAAACTTGACATGCCGCCGGCGCTTTTTATATATTCGGGCCACCCTGTGACGAGCCGGTAGGGCAGGCAGCTTCACGAAGCCTCATTCAATTAAAAATAAATTTCTGAAAAAGAACCGGTACGCAAATATTGTCAGGTGGATGTTTTCATGCAACGAAGCCAGACTGGATTTTTAAATTTTCATCGCCGAGCCGTCGGGTTGTCGCTTGTTTTTCACGGTATAATTATTTTCACTTTGTTTATCTCTCCACCGGTCAAAAGCATGGCCAGTTTGGACACAATTTTTGTCTCCATTCTTGCCCCGTCGTCGCAGACGGAGTCAGGATCCTCTGCGACATTGCCGCAACAAACAGCTCTTCTTCGTCACCCGATCCCCTCTCCGGCGAAAAAAACAAACACCAAACGGCCGCAGCAGCAGGTGATGGGACATCAAGAGATCGAAAAAGAAATATCTTACAGCGTGACGGACGAGCTGAGGCCCGTTATTCCCGCCGATGGTAATGAGATGGCGGCCGGGACGTCCGTGGGATTGTCCGCAGATGCTCAACAAAACGCGCCGGCGGGTGAAAGCGGGTTCGGAACTCAGGGGGTTGGCTTTGCGGGTGAAACAAAATTCGGTCAGGCAGGTGCTCCTTTTTTCCTTTATCAGGCAATACCGGCCTACCCGGCGCAGGCGCGCAGGCTGGGCATGGAGGGCAGGGTTGTGCTCAAACTGCTGATTGATGCCAATGGGGAGCTTGTGCATATCGAAGTGGTTGAATCGGCCGGTTATGGCTTTACAGAGGCATCGATTGCAGCGGTAAAAAAATCGACTTATGCGCCTGGTGTTCGTAACGGAGTCAAGGTGGCCACCAGGGCGCTTTTACCGATCAGTTTCCGCCTGCAATAGCCCGGATAATATATTCTTAATTAATAAAATTAACGCGGGTGCATCCGGCCCCTGATTAAACCCTGGACAATTATATCTGCGGGCTGTGCGGTGTTGCGTATCGAGTATCAAAAAAACGGTAATATAAAAAGGGGGGGCTAGATGAACAAGAGGTTCTGTCTGGTTTTAGCGCTGTTATTTATGATTATATCTTTGAGTGCATTTGCACAAACGAGCGGTGATTCCGGGGAAAAGGAAGAGTCCAAACAAAAGCTTTCCGGGAAGGAAGCTTCCCGGACGGTAGATGAAAACATCACCTGTTTTGAGGAAATAGTCGTGACGACCAGCCCCTTGCAGAATCCGGTCACGCCGTTGGTTTCACGCTACGCGACACAACATAACGTGGTTACCAAAGAGCAGATCAAAGACCAAAACGGTACGGACTTCCCCTCGGCGCTGCGCAATGTGCCGGGGGTAATGTTTCAAAGTAAAAACCTGATGGGCGGACAGTCGAGCCACAGTATGTACATCCGCGGCAGAGGGGCAAGCCATCCCAGCTCCGACTTTGCTGTTCTATATGACGATGTTCCCCGTTTTGGCGCCCTTTTCGGACAGGTCATGGGGGATGGCCTTGCCCTTTCCACGATCGGTTCCATTGAAATTCTTAAAAGCCCGCAGCCCGCAGAATTCGGCAGCGGCTATGCTTTGGTAAATGTTCGCCCCAGATATCTGAATAAAGAAGGGAGAGAGCTTGCCGTGGACGTTATGGGCGGCAGCTTTTACACCTTTGCCCAGAGCCTTGCGGCCGGGATAAAAAAGGGTCCCTACGACATCTATGCAGGTCAAAGCTGGGCGTCCACCGAAGGGCATCGCGACCATTCGCGCGCCCAGCAGCAAAACTACTACTTCAACTCCGGATATGACATTGCGCCAAACTGGAATGTGCGCTTTTTGGCCAATTATGTGGATAGTCAGACCATAGCGCCCAGGCCGGAGACAATTCCATCGCCGGCGAACTCCGTGAACTGGCCTATGGCCGAGCGTTTTGACACAAGAACGTTTCTAACGACCCTTTCGGTGAACAACAGTTATGAAAAGGCGCGCGGTTACATCAAAGCTTATTTGAATGACACGGAGTTTGACCTGTTGCAGGAACTCAACAAAGGTGTGCGTTATGGTAAAGAAAGCGGCGGACTGTGGTCCAGACAGGAGCTTGTTTTATACGGTGTGAGGGCAAAGGAAAGATTTGTCTTCTGGCCTGGTGGTGAAGTTGTTGTCGGGGCGGACCTGGACTTTTCAGAATTGAAAAACCGTCAGCGGACATACAGCGGGCTGGCCGTGCCGGGAATCAACGGCGGACGTGCCGAGCGTGTCTGGGATTTCCCGACTACCGTTGTTTTTTCACCTTATGGCGCCGTCAGTCACTTGTTCGGCAGTTTAGCCGGCCTGCACGCCATACCTTCCGCCGGTTACAGATATATGCGGCACAATGAATTCAAATCGGCTTCATCTTATCAGGCAGGCCTTGTCGCAGGTTATGCACGCACTGACATTAACCTGAACTTTGCCCATGGCGTAAACTATCCCCTGCCGGTGGTTGTGATGAATATGGTTCGCACGGATATACCTGTGGTTAATCCCGCCTTATACTGGCAAAACATAAAACCGGAAGTGGTGGATCATTATGAGGCGGGCCTGTCACATACCTGGCCGGAAAAAGGGTCGGTGAATGTGACTTGTTTCCAGGACAAAGGAAAAGACAGATTCCAGGCCTATATGTTCGGTGCGGTACCTGTTTCATTTAACGACGCAATCGGCCGCTACAGGATCAGAGGCGTGGAGATCAGCGGAACTTTTATGCCCCTGAAAGATATGGAATTATTTGCCGGCGCCACCTGGCTCAGGGCCAGAGCCACAGGCGGCGACGGCATTGAGCAGGACCATATGCCCTACACGCCGGGCTTTCAGGCTCAGGCGGGTTTCAGCTGGCTGTTTCTGGAGCGTATCAAATTCAGACTCGATGCCCAGTATCTGCGTGATGTTTATGCCGCCACCAGTGCCAGGAGCGGTAATTTTAAATTCGCCATGCTCACCGACCAAAACAAGCTGAGGGATTTTGTAGTGGTGAACGGACGGCTTGGTTATCTGTTCGACCTGAAACAACTCTCGCTCCAGGGATCCGAAATATATGTTGCGGTCAATAATATTTTCAACCGTCACTACGAATATGATAAGGGGTATCCCATGCCAGGTGTCACCGCATTTGCGGGCCTGACGCTGAAGTTTCAGTAAAGTGAAGCGACGATGATTATTCATAAACAGGTGCCAAAGGCGCCGGCGGTTGTAACCGACAAGGTAAAGTTATTTTTTGTTGCCTGTTTTGTACTTTTCACGGCCGCTTGTTTAACCATCACCGACGGGTCTTGTGCCGAAGCACCCGGGGACGGTTGCACGGTGATTACCTCCGATGCACTTCTGGCGGATATGGCCCGTGCTCTTCTTCCGGCCCCAAATTACCGGGTGGAGTCGATTTTTCCTCCCGGACATTGTCCCGGTCATTATGACGTCAAGCTCTCCGACATAGAAAAAATTCAGAAAGCCTGTCTGGTCATTTTCTCGCGCAGCGTGACGTTTATGGGTAAGCCGGGCCACGGCAGACTGCTTCTCGACAGCGAGGGTCGTAACTGGATGGCGCCTGATTCTTATATTGTCGGCATAGAGCGCCTGGCAGGGGAGCTGTCCGCTTATTTTCCTCATCAGAGAGAAGAAATAGAAGCGAGAAAAAAAACAGTATCGAATCATGTCCGGCAAGAGGCACAAAAGCTCAAAGAAAGGGTCTGCCAAGCCGGAATTGATAATCTGCCTGTTTTAGCTTCTTCTATGCAGGAAGAGACACTGACGTGGATGGGTTTTCGCGTTGTCGGTGTTTACGGCCGACCTGAATCTCTTACTGCCAGAGAAGTAGCCCGCTTGTTGAAAAAAGGCAGGGTGCTGCGGGTGGTGGCTGTGGTGGATAATCTTCAATCCGGACCGGAGGCAGGGAAAAGAATTGCTGAAGCACTGGGCAAACCGCATATTGTGCTGACCAATTATCCGTCGGAAGAGGGTTATCTTTCTGCTTTGCGTGCCAATGTGGAGGCGGTGCTGGCGGCACTGGAGCGTAAATGACGGATCAGGCCCTGTTTTTAAAACATGTCTCGGTTTGCAAGAACAAAAACATCCTGCTTGCCGATATAGATCTGCTAATCGGCACAAACGAGTTTGTGGGGATTATCGGCCCCAACGGGGCGGGGAAAACCACTCTTTTGAATGTTATTGCCGGTTTTGAGAAGTTTCGGGGCGAGCTTTATCTTTTCGGCAAGCCACAAACATGGCGGCGCTCGCGTGCGGAGCGGCTCAGCATCGGCTATGTTCCCCAGTTGACACAAATTGATCCGGGGTTCCCGATTCTCGCCGGTCAGGCGGTCATGACGGGCGCGGTCGGCAGATGCGGCCTTTTTCACAAAGCAGGCAAAGACGTGGAGCTCGAGGCGATGCGCCTTATGGAGATGATGCGTGTTTCGCATCTGGCCCGGCGTCCGCTTGGGCACCTCTCCGGCGGTGAAAGACAAAAAGTGATGTTGGCCCGCGCCATTCTCCAGCATCCTGATGTGCTTTTGCTCGATGAGCCTACCGCCAATCTCGATATTGCCGTCCAGAAGGAAGTCCTGAATCTCATCGATGAAATTTTCGAAAGACGCTCGCTTACCATTTTGTTTGTTACTCATGATTTCAATATGCTTCCCACACGTCTGAACCGCGCTCTCCTCTTGAAGGAGGGTCGTAAGTATTTTGACGGCACGGTGATGGAAGCTCTTAGCGGAAGTATGCTCAATCGTCTGTTCGAATACCGGCTGGAAACCTTCGAACGTGGCGGGAGGCGGTTTGTTTCTTATGATTGAGTCAGTTTTGGAAGCATTGAGTTACCCGCCGATTGGGCGAGCGTTTGCTGCGTGTTTTTTATGCGGTGCCAGTTGCGCGCTTCTTTCCGTTTTTGTTGTATTGATGAGAATGCCGCTGATCGGCGTTTCCATGTCGCATGCGGCATTCGCCGGTGCCGTACTGGGGATGCTCATGGATATCAATCCTTTTTTGAGCGGTTTCATACTATGCCTGCTGGCGGCAGCCGTTTTGGGGCCGCTGTCCGACCGGGCGGAAATGGCGCCGGAAAATATTCTTGGCATCATGTTTTCCTTTCTGATGGGGGTTGCATTTTTAGGAATGGGCATCCTCACGCGCAGCAAGGCCCAGGCTTTGAGTCTGATGTGGGGGAGTCTTCTTACTCTTTCGAGTGCCGATCTTGTCATACTGGCCGTCGTGACAATGCTGTTGGCTGTTTTTATTGTGCTGTTCTTTAAAGAAATTCGCGCAGTGCTCTTCAACCGCCGCCTTGCCGCTTCCAGCGGTGTGCCCGAACGAGCGATTTATTATGCTTTGCTTTTTTTTACCGGCGCCGTGATTTCCTCAAACCTGGCGACAGTCGGCGGGCTTCTGATCTTTGCTCTTCTGGTTCAGCCGGGCGCCGTGGCCATGCAGCTGACTTACAATTTAAAATCTTTTTTCTGGATCTCCGCCGCAGCCGGGGTTACCGCATGCCTGACCGGCCTGGCCGCGTCTTATATATTCGATATACCCTCCGGAGCGGCCGTCGTACTGGCCGCAACGCTTCTTTTTACTCTCGCCTTCGTTTTTTCGCCCAAGCGTCGCAGGACAAGGTCGGGCGCAAACAAAAGTATTCTTTAAAAAACGGAAACGGAACGATAAACTGGACATAAGGCGTTTGTCAGCACGGCTTGTTTGTTATGGGCGGATACGCTGGTGGGGATGAAAATAGTTTAAGTTAAAACGGGCGGCGCTTGAGCGCCGCCCGTTTTAATGGAACGGTATATGTGCTGTGCCGATCAAACGGATGCGTCGCACCTCAGACAACGGCAGGCTTCCTTGATGGCCTCTTCGCGGGTGAAGCCCAGCTCCACTTCTTTAAAATTAGTCTTGCGTGAGTCATGATGCAGTTCGGGCATTGCCGCTTGCGGTGTTTCCACTGTTTCCTCATCAATGACCAGCGGCACATAAATATCTTCAAAGGGCGGTTTTTCGTAGGCCGGCTCGCCGTTGGCCTCACGGATGGCCGCGTCGATATCATCGGCCGCCTGATGCCCGGCGGCAATAGCCGCAATAACCGTGTCGGGGCCTGTCTGTGCGTCACCGCCCGCAAAATACCTGGGATTTGCAGTGCGGGATTTATATCCCTTGCCGACAGTGTAGCAGTCCCATTTGTTGATTTCGACGCCGATTTTCTTGTCGATGAAACTCATATCCGGCACCTGGCCGATGGCCGCCACCACTGCGTCCACGTTCAGGACAAACTCCGCACCTTCAATCGGTACCGGTCTTTTGCGGCCGCTGGAGTCAAAATCGCCAAGCTGCATTCTCTGACAAGTAATGGATTTAACCTTGCCGTTGGCTCCCTCGATTTTCAGGGGGGCTACCAGATATTCGATTTTGATGCCTTCGTCTTCGGCCGCCTTGATTTCTTCTTCGGCCGCCGGCATATCCGCTCTTAAGCGGCGATAGAGGATGGTTACTTCCGCGCCCAGTCTGAGAGCCACACGGGCCGCGTCGATGGCGGAGTTGCCGCCGCCGATGACCGCTACTTTTTTACCCAGCGTCTTTTCGCCTTTGATCCATTTCTCTTCGTTGTAGTTGAAGTCGCGCAGGAATTCTACGCCGCCGAATACGTTGCCCAGGTCCTCGCCGGGGACGCCCATTTTCGTGCTCTTGTGGGCACCGGTGGCCAGATAGTAATAATCGAAATCTTTTTCCAGCTGCTTGAAGGTGATATCGCGTCCCACGCGTGTGTTCAGTTTGATCTCCACTCCCAGGGAGGCGATGTCGTCAATTTCCCCCTGTAGAATGTTGCGCGGCAAACGGTAGGAGGGAATTCCCCAGTACAGCATGCCGCCTGCTTTGTTGAGCTCTTCAAAGACAGTTACTTTATAACCGCGCAGTGCCAGATCGCGCGCGGCGGTCAGGCCGGCCGGGCCGGCGCCGATGACGGCGATTCTCTCCTTGCGCGTGACAGGAACCGGCTCCGTTTTCGGCCGTGGCGCGTTATCCGTGATGAAGCGCTTCAGGTATTTAATGGCCAGCGGTTCGTCCATGTTGGCCCGACGGCACTTATCCTGGCATTTGTGATCACATACGCGGCCGCAGACAGAGGGAAAGGGATTGGTCTGCAGCAGAATTTTGTAAGCGTCTTCAAATCTGCCTTCACGCACCAGCGCGATGTAGGAGGGGATGTCCATCTCGATCGGGCAGGTGTGCTGGCACGGTGATTTGAACATGGCCGAGCAGACGGTCGCACGGCAGCGGTGTTCAAAAATATGTTCTTTATATTCCTTGCGGAAGTAGCGGATGGTGCTCAATACGGGGT
>Ga0116184_10003713_pt1 | contig 12385 bp, 12 predicted proteins | sample AD_JPNNA5_MetaG_FD_89886 | JGI IMG/M metagenome (GOLD analysis project Ga0116184, IMG submission 89886) | Active sludge microbial communities of municipal wastewater-treating anaerobic digesters from Japan - AD_JPNNA5_MetaG | ecosystem: Engineered > Bioreactor > Anaerobic > Digestate | place... | reverse complement strand
TGGCAAATTACCTAAAACAGAAAAGAGGACGCCAGCCTCTGTTGGTTGCCTGCGACGTATATCGTCCTGCTGCTATTGAACAATTACGGGTTCTGGGAGAACAAATCGGTATTCCGGTATATCTTGAGCTCGAAAACAAGAATCCTGTATCTATAGCAAAGGAAGCCATCAAATTTGCTCGCTTACGGGGTTATGATACGCTCATCATTGACACGGCCGGGCGCCTGGCTGTTGACGAGGCTATGATGGATGAGATAGCTTCCATAAAAAAGGCTATTGACCCACAGGAAATTCTGTTCGTAGTAGATGCTATGACTGGTCAGGATGCGGTCAATACGGCCAAAGCATTCCATGATCGCCTTCAGTTTGACGGGGTTGTGCTGACCAAGCTTGATGGTGATGCCAGGGGTGGGGCTGCCCTCTCCGTTAAGGCCGTTGTTGAAAAACCCATTAAGTTTGTTAGTACGGGTGAAAAAATGGATGCAATTGATGTGTTTCACCCCGATAGAATGGCAGACCGTATTCTCGGCATGGGAGATATCGTTTCTCTGGTCGAGAAAGCCCAGGAACAGTATGATGAAGAAGAGGCAAGAAAACTACAGAAAAAAATCGCCAAAAATCAGTTCGATTTCAACGATTTCCTCTCTCAAATACGCCAGATAAAAAAAATGGGTAATTTTAAGGATCTGGCTTCCATGATCCCGGGTGTGGGAAAAGCAATACGCGATCTGGATATTGACGACAACGCCTTTAAGGGTATTGAAGCCATCATCCAATCCATGACGCCGGAGGAGCGAAGCAATCCGGCTGTTATTAACGGAAGCCGGAGGAAGCGGATTGCTGCCGGAAGTGGAACAACAGTGCAGGAGGTAAACCGTTTGCTGAAACAACTTGACGAAACCCGGCGCATGATGAAAATGGTTTCATCGGCGGGTCAGAAAGGACGTATCCCTGGTGGATTCCCTGGCAGAAGGTGATTGTTTAAAATGTAATACTTCCATAGTCCTTCCTGGATTCACTCGGGACATAACGTAAACACAGCACACTACAAACAGAAAACATATCCCCACAATACATTTCCTTGAGCACAAACACCACCAAATAAAAAACACGAAACACGAAACATAAAAGTTCCCCCTTATGATAATTATCGACGGAAAACAGACTGCTGCTACTATCAGACAAGAAATTGCAGCTGAAGTAGAAAAAATGGTCCGATCAGGCCGGCGACCACCCCACCTTGCTGCTATCCTTGCCGGAAATGATGGAGGAAGTATTACTTACGTGAATAACAAGATAAAGGATTGCGCTGAGGTCGGGTTTACCTCTTCGTTATTCAGATTTGATGAATCGGTGTCTGAGGAAGAACTTTTGCAAACGGTGGACAAACTCAACCGGGACCCTGAGGTTGACGGATTTATCGTGCAGTTGCCCTTGCCCCGGCATATACAGGAGCATCGAATCATCGAAGCAATTAATCCGTTAAAGGATGTGGATGGTTTTCATCCGGTCAATGTCGGACGCATGGCTACAGGTCTTCCCTGTTTTGTATCCGCAACTCCGGCCGGTATAGTTGAACTGTTGAAAAGATACCAGATTAAAACTTCGGGAAAATATTGCGTAATTCTTGGACGAAGCAATATTGTTGGCAGACCTCTGTCAATTCTTCTTTCGAGAAAAGATGAAAATGGTGATGCTACCGTAACCCTTTGTCACAGCCGCACTCCCAATTTAAAATATTTTACAAGCCAGGCAGATATTCTGATAGCTGCCATGGGACAGCCCGGATTTGTTACAGCTGATATGGTCAAAGAGGGAGCTGTTGTTATCGATGTGGGAACAACCCGCATTCCTTATGCGCAAGCCAAATCAGGATTTGTGCTCAAAGGTGACGTACTTTTTGATGAAGTAGCTCCTAAATGCAGCTATATTACTCCTGTTCCCGGTGGGGTAGGACCAATGACCCGCACAGCACTGTTACTAAATACCCTGAAAGCAGCAAGAAAAGAAATTTAACTACCTTAAGGCTTCTAACAGCCCTGAACTAACAATTACAGATAAACACCAGCTATTTTTCGGTTGGGATGTCCAGTTTGTTTGCTATTTACTCCTGCTCTCCCAACGTGTCTTCCTCTGATGATTCTCCTTCTTCATCACCTTTCGTTCCCTCATCCTTACTGGCTTTTTCCATTTCATTCAGCGCTTTTTCCCATTCTTTTGAAGTCTGTTCCATCTTTTTCCTGAATTCCTTACCGTAAGGGTCATAGTGTCTGACTGCTCTCCTTGCACCAAGACCTAGCAGCATGAAAAGTACAAGCAGTCCTGCAAGTACATACATGATGATTCTGGTAGTACCCTCTTTGGCTTGCAAGGGTTGAACAAGAGCTTGGTATAGCATCCATAATCCATACAGGTTAATCGCCAGGGAGACTATGGCACCCAGAAAGTAATGAATCGAACCAGTAAAACCTAAAAATGCGCTGACAGGCATCAACACCATCAGGGCAGCTGAAACACGCATACAGGGCTCAAAATCCGTTTTACCACCTGCAATGGCCGAAATAACCAACACGATTACTGCACCGAATAAAAACACCAATAAGGGAACCAATTATCGCAAATAATAAAACGGTAATCCCGACAGCACTGCCGAAAATGCCACCTACAGCTGGACTCACATGCAACAAACTCCAGATTAATCCAATGATTCCGGCTACTGTCCCATAAATGAGAGCTTTAATAATCGGCTCACCAAGCCCACCCTCGGTTTTCATGGAGGCAAAATATGCCTTCGGGTTCACAAGAGAATCCTTTGATTCTTTTATGAATTCATTGAAATTGAATGCACTGTCACTCATAGGTTAATTTTTTTTAGGGTTACTTATGCAAGTTACATCAAAATGTTCAGGAAACAATAATCAGGATAAAAATTCCGGCAATTTTGTATTTTCACGCACCGGGAGGTTGTAAGCTTTCCATTGCAACCAAATAACCGTATGATTACAGAAATGTTATGATGTACGAAAGGTGGGATATTGAGCAGTTGATTCTGAAACATGCGCCGGCTAAGTACCGGCCTCTGGCTAAATTTGTAAAGAAAGTTTTGCATCAGGAAGATTTTGCCCGTTTTCTTGAAAGCTGTAGGGATATTGAAGGACAGGATTTTATAAGGGAAATTATCCGTTTCTTTGATGTGAAGGTTAAATACTGCGGTATCGAAAATATACCTGAAAAAGGGCGGTACATTTTTGCTACCAACCATCCCCTCGGTGGTCTTGACGGAGTTTGTCTTCTGGGCCTGATATATTCTTACTTTGGCGAAGTGAAAGCAGTTGTTAATGAACTGCTGCTTTATATTGAAAATCTGAAGCCGGTTTTTGCAGGAGTCAACATTTACGGACGTTTTAAAAAATCCCAGTTGCTGTCACTGGAAGAGTTGTTTCGTGGCAACGATAACATTCTTGTATTTCCGGCCGGGGTGGTTTCTATTTACAGAAAAGGAAAAATCCGGGACTTACCCTGGCATAAAAGTTTTGTTGTAAAAGCCATACAGCATGAAAGGGATATTGTTCCAGTATATGCCGATGCCCGTAATAGTTTTCTGTTCTATTTGATAGCTACATTACGACGTTTTTTTAGAATAGATATCAGCTTTGAATCATTTCTGTTACCAAATGAAATGTTTCGTTTTAAAGGAAAAGAAATTCGGCTTTATTTTGGTAAACCAATATCCTGGACACATTTTACTTCGGAAAGAAGCATACAGGAATGGGTGGAAGAAATCAGACAAACATCCGAAAATTTAAGAAAACCGGACCAACCATTGAAGGACTTTTCCTATGAAGAGATCCCTCAATCCATTAAGAAAAGGCTTCCATAGGCGTTGAAATCTGTTTTTTCTACAGATTCCAGATTTCCCATGATTTTTCAGCCTGAAGTTTCAGCATTTCCAATCCATTGCAAAAAAAAGCACCGGCTCTTTCCGCATTCGCCAGGAACAGGGTTTTATCAGGGTTGTAAATCAGGTCATAGAGGAAATGACGGTTGGTAAGGTATTCGTATGGGATAGGTGGAGCCTGATGTGTTTCAGGATACATTCCAACAGGTGTGCAGTTGATAATGAGAAGGTGATTGGTAATGATCGTTTGGTTCAGGTCATCGTAAGAAAACATTCCTTTCTGGGGCGTTCTCGATACAAAACGATATAAAATGTGAAGTTTTTCTAAAACCCATACCACCGCCTTTGATGCACCGCCTGTACCCAAAATGAGCGCATGTGTATGCCATGGCTTCAAGTTTTTCCGCAGGCTGATCTCAAATCCGTACACATCGGTATTAAATCCTTTTAATACCCGTGTATTTCCATTTCGGCTTATTGAAACGGTGTTCACGGCTCCGACTTTTTTTGCTACCGGATCCAGAAAATCAAGAAAAGGGATAATCTTCTCCTTATAGGGAATGGTTACATTGAACCCTACCAGATCGATGTGCCGGTCAAGAAGTTCTTCCAGTGCACGGATATCAGAAAGAGGAAAATTTTCATATACACAGTCAGAAATATTTTCCCGTGCAAATTTCTCAGTAAAGTATTCTTTGGAGAAAGAATGTCCCAGCGGATACCCGATGAGACCGAAACGTCGCATAACCGGATATTATGGTTTGAATTTTTTCATTTCCTCCGGGAGAAATTCATAAAAGGTATCCCCCCGTAATCCAAGTCGCAGCGCTTCGAGTGCAACTACTTCGTTGGGAGGAATATTTCCCAGGTTGACATTGGCACCCAGCAGTTTGATAAACCATGCCTGCTGGCTCTTGACGGGAGCTTCCCAGATAATATTTTCCGTATTTACGTTATTGACAATATCATCGATCAATGCTTCATTGGCGGAGCCGTTTTCGTTATAAATTCCAATGTTACCACTTTCCCGTGCCTCTGCAATTACCTTCCATGCTCCTGCAGAAAGCTCGGCCTGCATCATGGCAACCCATTGTTTTGGAGGTATGTGTACTCCTTTTATTTTGCTTCCGACTTCTGAAATTACCGTCACCTGGCCAGAGAGAAGTTCAATGTACCTGAGTTTTTCTTCGTGGGGAATGTGAATGGAACCATCGGAAATTTCAGTATATTCCATTTTGTATTTGTCGAGCATTTTTCGGTAGTTGTCAAATTCTCCCCTTACCAGAAACATTTCAAAAAGGGTACCCCCGAAGTAGGGTTTTAAATTGCCCTTCCGATAGATGGTCAGTTTTTCCTGTAGCTCCCTGGTTATTAGTGCTGTTCCAAACCCGAATTTCAGCAGATCGGTGTATTCTCCTGATCAAGCAACGAACTGGGCAGCTTCCCCGGCGCTCAGGCCTTTGTCCATGACCATGGTCAGTCCTTTTGAACGGGGTTTTGGTTCTCTGGAAGGAATAAACGACAACTCAAAATTCATACGATTAAAGGTTCTTTAAAGAATATTTAAGAACGAGATTTTCAATAACCGGATATTGATCTGCTTCAGGAAAGTATTCGTACAGAAGATAAAGCAATTGATAATTCTTTTTAAGGGCTTTTTCCAGATGCTGCAATCCGTTTTCAAATTGTTTGTGCTGGAAAAAAGCTGCGGCAGCTCTGTATAAAAGGTGCGCGTCTTCTTCATTATACACAAGAGATTTTTCCAGAGCATTCAGCATGTCAATGTCTTTCCCCTGTATCTGAAAGGCTTTTGCCAGACCAAGCCAACTTTTGGAATCGTGTGGATCCAGTTCACAGGATTTTTCGTAGGCCATCACTGCCTCATGCAGCTTGTCGGATTGAAAAAGGGCATCGCCCAGGGTTCGCCAGTAAACCGGTTCCTGTTTGTTCATGGCAATAGCCGATCGCAGATACCTTAAACTTGCCTGAAAATTCTCCTCCATCAGGGCAACTACCCCGAGCCCATACCATGCATCAGGATTTTCAGGATCGTGTTCCAGTGCCCGTTCATAAAAGTCACGTGCCTTACTAAAATTGGCCAGGTTTTCATAACATTCACCAATGGCTGCCAATACATCGGTTTGCTCGCCTTCCAATTCAATAAATTCATTGAAAGCTTCAATTGCCTTCTGGTACTCCTTCAGGTTTGCATAGGCCAGCCCTTTGTTATAATAGGCCACTTCATAGTTTTCATCGATGGCCGTTACAAAGTCAAATGCTTCCACAGCTTTCTGAAAATTGGACATGCGCATATAAACAATGCCGAGGTAAAACCATGCCAGTTCAGAAAACGGGTCTTTATCCAGATATTTCCGGTAAAAATAAATAGCCTTTCTGTTCTGATTCAGCTTATCATAAATGAATGCAGTGTCAAAAAGAAGAGCGGGGTCAATATGGGGCAGGTAATGCAATGCCTGGTGCAGGTATTTCAAAGCCAGCCTGTATTCTTCATTACGACTGAAAGCTTCTGAAATCAAATGATAGAGATTGGTTTTATCCTCATCGGTCCGGGAAAGGGCCAGGGTAAAAAACCTGTCTGCTTCAGAAAATTTCCTCAGGTCGGCGAAAGAGGAACCTTTTAGAAAAGCATATTCGGGTGAATCCGATTCAGGAGAAGGAACCTTGGTAAGACAAACCAGTGCTTCTTCGGGTTTACCTTCCCGCAATAGCAACTGCGCTTTCTGCATGGTCAGAGTACCTGACCAGGGAAACCTGCTAAGCCCAATATCAATAGCTTTCTGGGCTTTCCCGGGATTATTAATTTCAAGATAATAGTCAACTACCGTTTCAAATTCCTGCGAATCAAGAAACACATATCCCTCCGATTCGATCATTCGTTCAAACCGTTTCACCACATCGAGGGTTTCAGCATCTTCCCACCAGGCATCAAATTCTTCTTCCATATACAAATTCCAGTACGTGCCAAAGGTAAGAATATTTTTGATGCATCAGGCCCTGAATTTACTAACAGCACATGGGAAGTCCCATTACCCTCGATCCTTCCTCTTTCCGCAAGCCCCATAATATAATGAAATGCCGGCTGTATGGAGAAATTCTTCCGGAAATGCACAAAGGAAATTTTTTTAACTTCCTGTCAGAAGAATCCCTGTACGGTAGGAGGAGTCCACTTTTCAACAAAAATATCTGGGGGATAGACAATTCGGGTCAGAAAAAGTCCCTGAGGGGGAACAGATTCACCCGCTTCCGATCTGTTGCGGGCTTCCATGATATCAGCCATTTCAGCCGGCGACAGGGATTCCTTGCCGATTTCAACCATGGTGCCAACGATAGCCCTTACCATGTTACGTAAAAAACGATCGGCTGTAATACGAAAAATGAGCATACCATCTCTCTCACTCCATACGGCTTCTTCCACAACGCAAATATGAGTTCTTGCCCCTGAATGTACTTTACAGAAACTCGAAAAATCATGTTTACCGGTAAGATACATACAAGCCGTTTGCATAGCTTCTAAATTGAGTTCCCTGTGAAGCATCCATGCGAATTCATGAAGAAATGGATTCTTTTTGCGGCAAATCCTGTACTCATACGTGCGCGAAATGGCTGAAAAACGCGCATGGGCATCATTTTTCACCGGTAGAATCCTGTAAACCGAAATATCATGGGGTAGAAACTGATTGATGTGGTATAAAAGGGAAACATCCGTATGCAGATTTTCTCTTCTGCTGTCAAAATGTCCGACATAGTACAAGGCATGTACTCCGGTATCCGTTCTTCCTGCTCCCGTAACCTGTATTTCTTCTCTGAGGATGGATGAAAACTTTTCATTCAGTACTTCCTGTACCGAAATGGCATTTTTCTGGATCTGCCATCCGTGGAATCTTGTTCCCTTAAAGGAAATTTCTACAAAATACCTGTTTTTTCGTTCAGTTGTCATAAAAAAGTTTTAGCAAAACTAGGGAGAATTCCTGTCAATCACCTTCTTAAGCTTAACAAAATTTAACAACAGACAATGCAAATTATTGCCATTTTTGCATCGCCGGTGGCTCTCGGTGAAGAACCGGTATAAATTTTGATATCTACCTAACATACAAATTTTTCCGATATGAGCGATAATGTGAACATCAAGGAACTGAATGAAAGAATCCAGAAGGAAAGTGCTTTCGTTGATCTGATTCAGATGGAAATAGGGAAAGTTATTGTCGGGCAGAAGCATCTTGTAGAAAGCCTGCTGATAGGTTTATTGTCCGACGGGCATATTCTTCTTGAAGGTGTTCCTGGTCTGGCCAAGACTCTGGCTGTCAAAACCCTGGCAGAAACCATTGATGCCAGATTCAGCCGCATTCAGTTTACTCCTGATCTTTTACCGGCTGATCTAATCGGCACAATGATTTACAGTCAGAAGAAAGAATCGTTTGAAGTGCGCAAGGGACCTATCTTTGCGCATCTGGTGCTGGCCGACGAAATCAACCGTTCTCCCGCCAAAGTGCAGAGTGCTTTGCTGGAAGCCATGCAGGAAAAACAGGTTACCATTGGTGAACATACTTTTCCTCTGGAACAGCCTTTTTTGGTGCTGGCTACCCAGAATCCGATCGAACAGGAAGGAACCTACCCTCTTCCCGAAGCCCAGGTAGACCGGTTCATGCTCAAAGTAATCATTTCCTATCCCCAAAAGGAAGAAGAAAGAATCATTATGCGGCAGAACATTGCCAAAGAACTACCGCATGCTTCCCGGATCATGAAACCCGAAGATATCTTCAAGGCCCGTTCTGTGGTGAAGGACGTCTATATGGATGAAAAAATTGAACAGTACATCCTTGATATTGTATTTGCTACGCGAAATCCTTCTCAGTATCGGCTGGAGAAATATCAGAATATGATTTCCTACGGGGCATCGCCAAGAGCTTCCATATACCTCGCCATGGCATCGAAAGCTTATGCATTTATCAGGCGCAGGGGTTATGTAATACCAGAAGATGTGCGTGCGGTCTGCTTTGACGTCCTGAGGCATCGCATCGGATTAACATATGAAGCTGAAGCTGAAAATATAACTACGGAGCATATCATTACTGATGTCCTTAATACAGTGGAGGTTCCTTAACCAATCATCGGATTCTTTGACACGAAAGCACAAAACCCGAAACCACACGGAATGCGAAATATAAAATCATATCGGCAACCCATGCAACGGTTTCTCATCATACTGATTCTCTTGCCCGGAAGCCTTTTCCTTGCTTCAGGACAGTATTTTGTCGGGTTGCCCAAAGATTCTGTGATGGTTCATGTGCGAAAGGAGATGCGTTTTTTCCTTCCTGATAACAGCGGGAAAAATGATATGTACAGGTATCTGAAATTTGTTGATAAGATAAATGAAGAAACCCTGTACTGTTTTCTTTCGGAGAAGGATATCTGTACTTCAACCCGGCTGATCAGCGATTACTCCAATCTGCAAAAAAGACTGGAGTGGCTCGGTAAAAACTGCAAAAAGCAAAACGATTCAACCTGGTATTATATCAGGGATGGAAGAAAATACCAGACCGTTCTCCGGAAAGAGGAGTGGTTTTTTGTATTGATAACCAAATCGTCAGAAGACTAATGGTGTTAGCTGTGGAAGCAACTGAACTACTCAGGCAGATTAGAAAAATTGAGATTCGAACAAGGGGACTAACAAGGCATATTTTTGCCGGGCAGTATCATTCTGCATTTAAAGGCCGAGGTATTGCCTTCAGTGAGGTAAGGGAGTATCAGTTCGGTGATGATATCCGGACCATTGATTGGAACGTTACGGCCCGTTTCAATCATCCCTATGTGAAAGTTTTTGAGGAAGAACGTGAACTGACCGTCCTTTTGCTGGTGGACGTCAGCGGATCTGCTGTTTTTGGAAGCAGGCAACGCACGAAGCGTGTGAGAATTGCTGAAATTGCTGCCCTTCTTGCTTTTTCTGCCATTCAGAATAACGATAAGGTTGGTGCCGTTCTGTTCAGTGATCGCCCCGAGAAATTTATTCCTCCAAAAAAGGGTCGTCAGCATATCCTTCGCATTATCCGGGAGCTGATTGAATTTCAGCCCGAACATCAGGCTACCAATATTGGTGAGGCTATGCGCTATCTTACAAATGCCGTAAAAAAACGTTCTATCGTTTTCCTTATTTCCGATATGTATGACAGCCAAGGCAACCAGCCACGTTTTGAAGACCAGCTTAAGATCATCGCCAGGAAACACGATCTTATTGCTGTCAGGGTATTGGATAAATTGGAAAGGGAACTTCCCCGTGCCGGCCTCCTTTTTCTCCAGGATCCGGAAACAGGTCAACTGGCTCTCGCTGATACTGCTGACAGGATCTTCAGACAGAAATATCAGCAGCATATTCAGTTGTATGATGAGGCATTGAAGGATGTGTTTGCACGGTATGGAATCGATACCGTTGAAATAGCAACTGATCAGGATTATGTTCCCCCTCTGATACAGTTGTTCAAAAAACGATAGGAATTGAAAAACCAATGACTTTATGAGAGGCTTATCAGAAACAGGTTCTTTCATCAAAATATTGGCTATATACTTATTAAGTATTTTACTGCCCGGTTTCCTGCTTATAAAGCCGGTAGTTGCGCAGGAGGCTGCAATTCATGTAAAAACAGATACTTCAGCTATTCTTATCGGAGACCAGATCGGCCTTACGCTTGAGGCGGATGCCCAACATACCTGCAACGTGGAATTCCCTCTTTTATCCGATACATTGACACACTATATCCATGTTGTCCGCCGCCTGCAGGCTGATACCATTGTGGACGGAAACCGATGGAAAATCATTCATCGCTACCTCATTACTTCCTTCGATAGCGGATTGTTCGAAATACCATCCCTGCCATTCCGGTTAAAATGTGCTAATAATACCGATACTCTGTATTCAACACCCCTGCAGCTTTTGGTTACGTATCCTCCCTCTGATACCATACCGACGATATTTGATATTAAAGACCCTCTGCCTGCTCCCTATACCCTGGAGGATTATCTGCGAATAGTCCTTCCTATTCTGCTGGCAGCGCTCATTATATTTCAGTTCTTCAAATATTTGAAAAAGAAAAAAAACAGAAGGAGCCAGCTGGCTGAGCCGGGAAAACCTTCTGAACCGGCGCATGTAATTGCCTTACGTGAACTGGACAGACTGAAGGAAGAAAAACTCTGGCAGCAGGGGCTTATAAAGGAATATTATACCCGCCTTACTGATATTATCCGGAGGTATATTGAACAGCGGTTCAATGTACCGGCTATGGAGCAAACCAGTTCTGAAATCCTTCAGAGCATGAAATCGTTTGTTCTGGAGGAAGATACCCTCAGGGCGTTGCAGGAGCTTTTACTGCTGGCCGATATGGTAAAATTTGCACGGGAACTTCCCATGCCCGATGAAAATGAATCGAATATGCTGAATGCGTATGTTTTTGTAAATCACACCTGTGAAAGACAATCTTCAGAGGATGTGATAACAGACAACCAAAAAGAAGAGATGTAGTATGGGCCATCTGTCGTTTGTTCATCCGGAATTCTTACTGTTGATTATCCTGGTGTTGCTTGCTGCCGCCTGGTATATCTATTCGTTTCGTTCCAGAAATCCGGTAATGATTTTTCCGCTGACCGAAAAACTGAAGCAATTTAGCACAGGCTGGAAAAGAAATTTCATTCATGTTCCTTTCGTACTGAATGCTCTTGCGGCTGTTTTGCTTATTATCGTCCTGGCGCGTCCTCAGTCATCCAACCGGTGGAAGGATACTTCTGCCGAAGGGATTGACATAATGCTCACCATGGATATTTCGGGCAGTATGCTGGCCGAAGACTTTAAACCAAACCGGCTCGAAGCCGGAAAAAGAATTGCCGCTGAGTTTATTGCCGGAAGAAAGAATGACAGAATCGGTCTGGTGGTTTTCAGTGCCGAGAGTTTTACCCAATGCCCCGTTACAACTGATCATGTTTCGCTGGTCAATTTACTGAATGCTGTCAAAAGCGGTATGATCCAGGATGGAACAGCTTTGGGTGACGGCCTGGCTACCGCTGTGGGCAGATTGAAAGAATCGACCGGTAAAAGTAAGGTGATTATTCTGCTGACTGATGGGGTCAATAACACCGGTTCTGTTGATCCTGTCACTGCCGGAGAACTGGCCCGGACTTTTCATATACGGGTGTATACCATAGGAATCGGTACTATGGGTACTGCTCCTTATCCGGTACAAACTCCGTATGGAGTTCAATATCAAAATATTCCCGTTGAAATTGATGAGCCGGTTTTGAGAAATATCGCTGATTTGACAGGAGGAAAATATTTCCGGGCTACCGACAATGAAAAACTCCGGGCTATTTACCACGAAATTGATCAGCTTGAAAAGACAAAAGTCGAAGTGCGGGAGTATACAAGAAAAGAAGAAGAATATGCACTTTTTGCAGCGGGAGCCTTTCTGTTGCTGGTTATAAGCA
>Ga0116184_10003705_pt1 | contig 12404 bp, 17 predicted proteins | sample AD_JPNNA5_MetaG_FD_89886 | JGI IMG/M metagenome (GOLD analysis project Ga0116184, IMG submission 89886) | Active sludge microbial communities of municipal wastewater-treating anaerobic digesters from Japan - AD_JPNNA5_MetaG | ecosystem: Engineered > Bioreactor > Anaerobic > Digestate | place... | reverse complement strand
CGGCCTCAACCGGCTCAGTGTCGGCATACTGATCTTCGATCATCTTGGTTTTCCGTTTCGTCATAGCTTGTGCCCCGACGCCTTCGCCGCGTCTTTCATGGCGGCCTCCATCTCGCGCTTGAACTTGGGAGTCCACTTGATCTCGATAGTCTTAGAGAACTCGCGCGGCTCGATACCGGGGTGCATGACAACTTGCCTGAATGTGTCCACCGGCCCACTAGAGCCAGCGCTTGAGCCGATCACTTTGGGCTTGGTCTTCGGGCTGAACATAGACGGGAAGGCCAACATACCGCCCTTCTTTTTGGGCGTGATGGGGTACTTGCCGCCATGCCCCGCTGCTTGGCCTGTGCCTTGGTCCACGTAGCGATAGATGTCATCTGTGGTCCATACTTCGGTCACTTGGCCCCCTAGGCCCTTACCACCGCTGGTCTTTGTCTCGAACTTGACGGGGTGGTCCCACGTTGCCGTGGTCGCCTCAAAGTCCTTCTTCATCTCATTCCCGACCTTGTTGCCCCAGTAGCGCAGCCGCTCGCGCATCGCCTTGTCATTGAATCGCTTTGGCTTGATGGCCTTGATCACTACTGCGCTAGGCATCGCTAGGCTCTCCAAACAGGCTCGCGCCTTGACCGTCTTTGTAGGCCAGCATCGGAGGCTTGTCCCGGTTGTCTACGTACAACACCCGTCCCGCCGCCACCTCGTACCAGTGGCAGGTCTCCGGACCTTTGTAACGGCCCGCCGCTGCGCCCAGATACTGCACCTTTGATAATCCGTATTGTCCGAAGATGAGCTCCGGCTTGCTCGGTATCTCCATGTAGATGCCACCTACGGTGACTTTGCGGCAGCCTCAAGCCATTGCCCCTAGCTCCCTAGCCTGTTGATGCGGTTGTTGATGATCCTGACCGTGTTGGCGATCGTCACCGTCTGCTCGGCCCAGCCTAGCGCCGGGAACTCGCTGCCCGTCTCGCCCTGGCACAATTCGAGCTTGCCCATGCGGATGTTGGCTAACTCATTGCTGAGCCATTCCAACCACAACTGCTTGGCCGCGTCTGTTAGGTTTGCCCTAACGCACGGGCAATAGCCTTGCAGCACGGCCATTTTGATAGCCAAGTCCTTTAGGTATTCTGTCGCCCAGGAGGCCAAGGTGCAATCGCATTGTCCAGAGGCGTGCATGGCAGCAAAGATCACTGCCGAAGCCATGTTTAGCCCCTCTTCTAGCTGCGCCGTCTGGGCCACCGCCTGAGCGGGGTCCGTGGGGACATCCAAGCAAGCAAAGGGCGAGCTTCGCAATTCATCTACCGTTGCTAGTCTACCGCTACATGGCATTTTGACATTTTCCTAACTTTGCAGTATTGTCCCTTGGTATAGGAGGATGTAAATGCCAAAACCCGATCGCTATCTTATCCTGAAGGCTACTGGAATCTGTTCGCATTGCGGGAGCCGCCCTTCTATTGAGGGCCAGACCTTGTGTGAGCGATGCCGCACCAAAGCCGCCCTCCAGAGACAAGAGCCTGAAGCCAAAGAACGGGATCGCCAGAGAAGCCGCACCCGATTCAAGGCTGCCAAAGAAACAGGTATTTGCATTCAGTGCCATGCTAAGCCAGCCGTTGGCGGGAAAAAGATGTGCGCGCCATGCGCTCAAAAAGCCTCTGAGGCTATCCAGCGCCGCAAGGAACTTCGTTTGATGGAAGGGTTGTGTTACTATTGCGGCAAGGAGCCTCGACTGCCCAACAAGACCTACGGGCAAGGATGTCAATCCTACTTTCAGGCGGCACATCAAGCGCAGTCCGAGAGACGCAAACAGCAACAAGAGGCCCTCAAGTCTCAAGGAATTTGCATCCTGTGCAAGAAACGACCCGCTGCTGCCAATCGCGTCATGTGCGAAGACTGCCTTTCCAAACAACGAGAGTACCACCGCCGCAAAACCCTTACTTCCGTTCAGCGGCAAGTCATGAAACGAGATGGCATGCGTTGCGTTCTCTGTGGCATCGAAAGCAAATTGGTTGTGCATCATATCGATGGGCAAGGGCATACAAGGGCTGAAAACCCTGATGATAGCCCGTCGAATCTGATTACCTTGTGCTCTCGGTGTCATGCTTGCATCACCCATCTCACTACCCAAACAGACAGGAGCATCGCTACCTATCTAATCCTGTCTGCGCGGCTATAGTTTCTGCCGTCGCCAGCCGCCCGCTACAGGCCATGTCACACGCTCCCCTGGATTCGGCTGCGCGCCTCAGCGATGGCCTCGTGCAGTTCGGCCCGCTTGGCAGGCGCTAGGCCATAGATCACGGCCAGGATGTCCGGCAGCGTCTTGGCTGCTTCGAGCGCCGCTTTGGCGTCTTGGCAGCAAGGCCCCTCACAGCACGGCAAAGGCTCTGGCTTGGAGGCCGCCGCGCGCGCGGCCTCTTGCTCGTTCGGTGTTGCTCTCTTCTTTGCCATGTTACACCGCCACCACGTTGCCGTTCGCCGTTAGTGGCGTCCAAAACACGGTGAACTCGATGGTGCCATCCGTGATGTTGGCCGCACCCACAGTCAGTTGGATATCCGCGCCGTCACCGATGACGAAGCCCAGCATACTGGCGGCCAGCGTGTCCAACACCGTCGTCGGTGTGCCATCGTACCATATCTCGCCAGTCGCCAGGGCCGTTGCGTTGGCAATCTGCGCGATGATGCCTGCCGTTGCCCCAGGGGTGCCACACTCCAGCGTAGCCGCACCCACCAAGGTCTCCGTGCAGATGGCCGTGATGTTGATGGCCACCGCGCCGGTCACGGTAAACAAGGCCACGGTGCCGATCTGGCCGTTACCCGCGTTGCCGTCAAAGGCGACGACCTTGCGAGCCATCTGTTGACCAAAGCCAGCGCCCTGTCCGTAGGCCGTCTGGTTGGCCAGAGACGCGCCGCCGTACCACGTCGGGTCGGCGGTCACTTTTGCGTTTGCCATTGTGCTATTCTCCTATCACGCAGGAGGCAGGATGGTGAGGCCGTTGTCGGCCACCTCAGCCTCAGCGATGTCCGGCGTCCAGTTGCCGACCCACTCCGACGCCTGCGCGCCGGAATCATAGTAGCCACCCACATTGCTATAATCGCCAGCAAAGTAGTTGCCCACGACGATGTTGTGGCCCAGCGATCCGCCGCGCAGGTCCAGCTTGAGCACGGTCGGGATGCCCTCGCCGTCATAGAACAGGTTGTCCTTGATGACCGAGGTGTTCAGCCCGTGGTCGTGGTTCAAGCTGCCGATGGCGTTGTCCACGTCCCAGAACAGGTTGCCTTCGATGCGCCACATCAGCGGGTCAGCGATAGGCGTAAGCCCAAAGTAGATGGCAAAGCCCGTCTGCGCGCCGTCCAGAATCTCGGCAAACTCGCAGTTGAGCACATGCACCGCGTAGGGCGCGCCAACCGCCGTGATGCCATAGTGCCCGGCGTAGCCGCCCATGAAGTAGCAGTTGTCGATGATCGCCTCAGACCCGTTGTTCGTAGCATCCCAGTTCAGCGTGATGGCCTGGCCATGCGCGGGGATGTCGAACTTGATCCCTGACACGCGCCAAGCGAGTTGGTTGAGGGTGAGGCATGTCCCCGTGTTTACCGGCGTAGACCACCGCGGGACATAGCTTCCGTTGGTGACGCCCACGATAGAGCAGCCGATAGGCGCAGTAACCGGAACGGTCACGGCCTCGCTCACGGTGCCCTTGACATAGATCACATCACCCGCGGCCAACTGCGGCCAGAAGGCGGTTCTGGTGATGATCTCGGTGAGCGTCGCCAGGGGGAACAGCGGGTCGGTGCCCTCGTTGTCGTCGTTGGCATTGGCATGGGCAGGCTCGACATAGAACACCTGCTGCTCGCCAGCGACGATACGGGCCTCAGCCCCCGTGCCCTTGACGCCCCACTGAGCATCTCGTTGCTCGATATATCTCAGAGGGAATGGCATGTTTCGTTACTCCTATTCGTTCTTGGTCAGGCCCTTGGGCACGTCGGTCGAGACGGCAATAGGCGTCGCTCTGTAAGCGGCCAGGAACGCCTCGGCCCGCTCCAGCATCTCATACGGCCAGAGTTCCGGGCGCTCCTTGCGCTCTTTGATAATCTGCTCCGCCTTCTTCACCGACATGTCGGGATAGCCCGCTTGTAGCAGGCTCTCCATTTCCGGCGTGCCTGGCTTAACTTTCATCAGTCCCTGTGTTTCAGTCATGGTATCCTCGCTCTCCCTATTTCAGATATGCTCCGGCGCCACCTTACGGCGTGGTGCCAGAGCTGTAGTAGAACCCGCGGAAGTCGGCTACGCCCACAAAGGCGGCGTCCTGCCATCCGCCTAACACGTCCTCAACCATGTACTCGATGTCGCCCGTGGCGAAGGAGCCCATGGTGAACGCGGCGGGCGCGGTCCCCTGCATGAGCCGAATGTCGCTGGCCTTCTGCGCCACAATCGGCCCGGGCCAGCCCTCAAGACGCAGCACCGGGACCACAGCCACTTCATTCGGGTCGGCAAAGAGATACCAGGGCACGTTGATGCCAGCCCAGGCGATGTACGGGTCAACATGGATCCCGGCGATGTACTGCGCCAGATTCACGGTGCCAGGCCCGCCATAGGTTGACAGGTTCTCAATGATGTCATGAGCCTGGACGACCAAGAGCGGCGGAATCACCAGATGGATGCGCCGGAAATTGAGCGGGTTACCCAGAACGTCGGTGCGCACCATCATGTTGGCGATGCCGATAGCCAGGTTGGCCTGGGTCAGTCGCCCAGTGCCAGCCCACGGCGCGCCGAGGGCGGCCACGGTGCCTTGCGTGACGGCGTTGTCGTAGAGCGCCGAGACGAAGGTGTCCGCCCAGAGCTTGGCCGCTTGCGCCATACGCTGCGGGGTGCGGCGAATCTCGCCCAGGTCGTCGTTGAGGATGGTCTGCCACGACACATCGAACTGGCGAGCATACTCATCCACGCCATAGTGAATCCAGGTGTCGGCAATGTTGGTCGCCTTCGGCTCGGCTTTTTCACGGCGAAGCTGCAACGTACCGGGCATGGTCATCCGCGCGCGCTGTACGTCGCGGAAGTCGGGCGCGGTGTCGGCGGTGGTATAGTTCATCCACTCGCCCGCCTGATAATTGTAATCGTCATAGAACGCCTTGCTCAGTGCGAAAGAGAAGTAGGTCGCAAAGTGGGCCGTGGTCATAGCCTCTTGGAACTGCGACCCGTTCATGTTGCGCCAATCGCGGCCCAACTCGCGCAGGGCCGTAACGCGCTTGTCAAGCTCTGGCTTAGGGGTCAGCCCATCCTCAGCCAGAGCAACGTCTTCGATCCAGCGAACTACGTTATACATTGTCTCTAGTCCTTTCCTTATGCTCCGGCGCCGCGCTGCATAACAGCGCAGTCGGTGGTAGCAGCAACGCCAGCGGCGCCCTTGGGATAGGCGGCCATATCGGCGTCATCCCAGGCGACGATAAACCCAAACAGCGGATTGGCGACGCCGTTGTTGTCCAGCGGCGACAGGCTCAGGTGGCTAGTCGCTGGCATGGTGGCCGAGCGGTCATAGTAGACCGGCGCGCCGAACTGGTAGGCCGCCCAGGTGTTTTCGACGTTGCCCGCGTAGGTTGCCACGTTGCGGATCGCATGCCTGTAGACCATGCCACAGGTGAAATCGACCGTGGCGACGCTGTTGACAGCGTCGATGCTCAGGATGGTGCCGCAAAGCTGCGTGCCCGTGCCCGGCGCGGCCACGTCATCCACCACACACGCGGGAAAGGTCACGGTCGGCGTAGCGTCCTCCATGCGCGCATACGGGATTTCCCAGTGCCGCACACATCCTTCAGATGAGACTTCATAATCTGCGGAAATAGCTTCGGTCATGTTCTGTACTCCTGTATGCTCGTGTTATGCTCCGGCGCCACGCTGGCAGACGGCCACGTCCGTTGTGCTGGCTACGCCCGCGGCGGCTTTCGGGAACGTCGCCATGTCCGCATCACTCCAGCCCACGGCATACCCAAAGATCGGGTTGGCCGTGCCGCCCACGTCAAGCGGCGCCAAGCTCAGATAGCAGCCTACTGGCATAGTGGCCGAACGATCATAGTAGATCGGCGCACCAAGCTGGATAGCCGCCCAGGCCGATTCCCCGCCCAGGTTATAGGTGGTCACGTTGCGCACCGGCTGACGGTAGACCATGCCTGCGGTAAAGTCGATCACGGCGACCGAGTTGACCGCATCGACCGAGAGGATGGTGCCCGTCACCTGTACGCCCGTGCCTGCCGCAGCGCCGTTGATGACGCTCGCCGGGTTGCTAACGGTCGGCGTCGCGTCCTCTAGCCGCGCATAGGGCACTTCCCAGTGGCGGACCCCGCCCTCGCTAGAGACTTCATAGTCAGCGCTAATTGCTTCTGTCATTTCGTCTCAACCTTCTCGGGCTGCCGCTTAGGCCCGAATCCCCACTTGGCGTTGACCTGCCGCACGCGCTCCTCAACCTCGGCCAGCGTGACCTTCTGCGCTTTCGGCTTGGCCGCCTCGCCCATGTCGGTCACCTTGCCAGAGCCCGTGACACGCTTGACGTACTCAACCTCTTCGGCAATGGCCGCTTTGAGCGCGTCGGCGTCGGGATACTCGCCTCTCGCCAGTCGCTCCTTGATGGCCTCGTTGCATTGCGCCTCGGCCAGAACCGCCGCCATGTCTGCCTCAGATAGCCGCTCGGGTTGCGGCTCTGCCTGCGGCTCCTGTTCCACAACTGGCTGCTCTACCTCTTGTACCGGCTCTTCAGTTGGGGCCGGTTCCTGCTTGACCTCTTCAGCCATAGCAATACCTCCGTTCACAGTATCCGGCTCCGCGCGCGGTGCATCCGCGCTACTTTGAGCCTCACTCATTATGGCAAGCGCCTGCCCACCGGCCCCAGCGCGAGTCACCCAGTCCACGCTTTGCGCGTCCGTGATGGCCTCCACGATCTTGGCCTGCTGGTCGCCCACCCGCCCGCGTTTGACGTTGCCAGAGGCTAGGATGGAGCAGGCCATCGCGCCCAGCATCTCACTCTGCGCCAGGTTGCGCACCCGGCGCGCAAAACCCGGATCGTGCACCACCACCTCGGCCAGAGGCGCGCCCGTGTCAGAGAACCCTACCACCTTGCGCACCGTCGAGACCCAGGTGCGCGTCGATTTCTCGGCGTCACGGTGGTCTGTCTCGTACATCTTGGCGCCCTCGAACACGTGCGCGTCACGCTTGAGGATGTTAGCAGGGTAGTAGTGCCCGTCGCGCTTGTTGCCAAAGCCCGGCTCGATCAACTTCACCTTGAGCGTGAGCGGCCCCTGCCCGTCCTCTGGGGCGGCCCCCTCTGATAGCAACTCCACGCCCTCGGCTGATTCCCCCAGCGCCTCAACTGTCAACTCTGCTTCTTGCTCCACTGGCGTCTCCGTGTCCCCCAGCGCCTCGGCTAGCGCCGCACGCATGGGATTGATAATGTCCAGCACTTGCTCGATGGCCGTGCGCCATGCCTCTGCCTGCTCGCCCGGCCAAGCCATCTCCTCGGCGGCATAGAGCCGCTTTAGTTCGGCCAGCGCCTTGGCTTTGTCGGGCCCCTCGTAGCGGTTGCCGCGGTAACCTACCGTCAGGGCGGCATAGGCCGCGCCCATGAGGCGGTGGTCAGGCTGCCCGTTCGCATCACGCACCTGGAGATGCCAAGTGCTAGGCATGTCGGGGTCCTCTACCACCAAAAACGCCGACGCGGGGATGGCTTGCCCGGCCACGGTCTTGTTGACCTCTTCCGCTGCTTCTGGCTCCGGCTCTGCCCCATCTGCCTCCAGATCGGCCCAGGTGCGCCGCAGGGCCACGCGCACGTCCTCGATCTCTTTGCGCACGCTGTCAGGCAAGGCGCGGTCTGAGAGGATGGCCGACATATCGCGCACGAGCGCCTGCGCCTTGGCCTTGAGCGTGGCCGCCTCGGACAACGCCGCAGCCGCGTATTCCTTCATCACCACGCCGTTGGCTTGGGCAAACGCGGCGCGTTCGCATTCCTGTTCGTCGCGCCCATCCTTGAGACACGAGGCCTGCGCGCTGTTGAATACTGCGACCCACTGCTCTCGGTCCCCCTGGCCCAGCTTCTGGACGTATTCGGGCAAGGCTTTGCTGTCAGCGTTCTTGTATGGCATCGCTATATGGCTCCTATGGTTGACACCTGGCATACTGCCAAGTCGTGCCCCGCGCATTGCTCTGCGCTGCCAGGCGCAGGCGCCTTGACGTGGATTTCGGTATAGTAAACCTGCGGCGTCAGGGCGTCCGTTTGTGCGCTCGTCAGGCTGAATGTAATGCCTCCCAGCGTCGGCGTGGCCTCGGCAAAGTCATAGATGGCGTCCAGCTCGTCGGCGTAGCTTGTGCCTAGCGCGGCTTGGTTAGTTAACGTCCTTGGCATGACATCCTCCTAGTAGCTCAGCACGCCAACGATGGCCATGTTGCCGGGTGTGCCGATAACGCCCACCTCACAGCAGGCCACGCGAAACAGCTCGCAGTTGCTCGGCAACTCTACGTCATAGATGAAGCGCTCCGCCGCCGCGCCTGTGGAGGTATATAGAAACGACTCGCGTTGCAGGTTGCTCACTACGTCGGCCCCAGCGGCGAACGCCCCGGCGTCATAGATCGTCGGCCTGTACCATGTGGTGGCCGCGCCGGGGATGCTGTACTCAGGGACCATGCGCACGGAGCCACCCAACGCGCCGCGGGTGTAGCTGCAAAAGAGCGTCAGCTTCGTCCAGCCAGCCACAGCCATGGTAGTTGGCGTGGCGTCCAAAGCGCCCGCAGCAGGGAGCGCCGCGGCTGCGCGTAGCACCTGCGGAGAGGTTGCCGAATAGTCTTCCATCTATGTCATCCTTTCGTGCCGAACAGCACATCGGCAGCTTGTACGGTCACGGTGCGGTATATAATCTCACAGCGGCAGTTGCCGTCACACGGGCTCTCGGCCCCTGGTACGGGCAATACGCCTTCTGGTTGCCATCCCATGTCATAGTATTCCACACATCGGAAACAGTGCTCGGCTTGGCCGAGTATTCGCCGGGCGATCCTAGTCATGCCTCGTCCCGGCTCAGGCAGGTTCTCGCGCTCTGTCTCGTAGTACATCCGCCGCGCGCCGCCCTGGTACATGGTGATCCGGTTCAGCGCCTGCGGCAGCGTTACCTCGCCTGCAGCTATCTGCTCGGCCATGCTCGCCAGTCGCCCATACTCGGCGCTCAGATGGCCGCCGATGCGCCCATAGTCGCGCGCCGTCAGGCGATCCCAGCCGCCCGCGCCGAGGGCCGCGTTCTGTAGGTACTCGCGCTTAAGGGCCAGCTTGGTCGAGTTGAGCCAGTCACGCGGATCTAGTGCCCCCTCGTGAAACGCTGTCGCCGTGCGCGTCATAGTGCGCTCGTTGGCGTTCAGCGCATCGCCTAGCAAGTCAGTGATCCTAGTCCGGGCCACGAAGCGCCCGCTCGCCAGGTTGCGATAGCGCCCGGTCCCCGGCTCGTACTGGTAGCCGTCTAGCAGGCTGCTAGGCTTGGGCATCTGCCACCTTCGCGTCCAGCAGCCGCTTGTACTGCCGCGGTATCGCCCGGCTGGCGTACCAGTCGGCGCGCGCGTCGGCTATGTCGGCGTCCGTGATCTCCGCCCCCGCCTGCACCTGCTGCACGTCGAAGCGGCCATTGATAAACGTCATCATGTCCGACTCGGTGACGATGCGTTCGGCGTCCTGCGGCGCAATGCCCAAGTCGATGAGCCGCTGCACGCGCTCGGCGCGGGTGAGGCTAGGCATGGTAGCCGTTCTCCCCTGCTAGTATGCGAGCCGCGCCTTCTAGCATAGCCACGGCTTCAGCTTGCGTGATGCCCTGTCCCTCCGTCTCGGGCTCCTCTACCTGCGGCTGCTCCGGCGCGGCGGTCCCCGGTACGCCCGCCACGTTGGTAGGCTCTGGCGCGGGCGGCTCCTTCTCAGGGAACATCTCGTCAATCGTGCCCTGTAGGTCTTGCACGTTGTAATCCGGCATAGCCAGCGCAATCTCCGCGGCCACCTTCGGCGTCACGGCGCCCAACTGCCCCAGGATGCCCAAGCCTTGCATTACTTGCCCCAGGTCGGCGTCGAACGGCGAGTCCATGGTCACGGTGCAGCCGTGGTCCTCGAAGTGCTGCCCGCCGTGAGTCTCCGCCTGGGTGAGCACAAAGTCTACAATGTCGCGGAACACCGACGACCAGAACACTTGATAGCGCTCCAACTGGCGCATGAGCGACCCCAGCGTTTCTTTCGCCGTGGCCCTGTTCTGCATGGCGTCAGGCCGGCCCAGGAGGTGCGGCGGAATGCCCATGCCTACCCCCGCCTGCGAGGCCAGCGTCATGCCGTCGATCTGCGCATCGCCCGCCCCAGTGGTGAGCGGGTACTGTTTCATGTCCACGGCGCTGTTGGTTGCCAGCGTAGAGCCTGGCGCAGCGGGAGAGTTGCGCTCCCAGTCGGTGCTGCTAGACTGTAGGGATGAAGCGAAAAAGTTCTTGATGGCGTCCACCGCACGAGAGCCGCCGCCAACGGCCTTGGCCTCGCGCACGAACTGAGCCACGCTTGCAGCCACAGCAGCGCGCGCCTCAAGGAAGCGGCGGTATTCCTCCGCCCAGGGGATGCTGCGGCTCACCATGGGCCAGCCGCGCTTTTCGAGCGTGTTGAATGGAATGTGCATGACGTACTGCGGCGTGGCGCCGCCGTTGCGCTGCTCGGCCAACTTGGCGTCTGTCAGCGCGCCGAGCACCTGCCTGACGTTTTCCTCGCTGGCCGTCCAGTCGCGGTAGTAAAGCGTCTGCTTTTCGCCGCTCTTCGGGGTCCATTCGCGGCGATAGAGGATCTGCACATCCTCGTCATCCGGGTCGCACTCGATGGCCGTTATTTGCTCCGTGGGGATGCGCCGGATAGTGACCGTGCCATCGGTGGTACTGACGAAGAACAACAGGAATATCTCTCCGTCGATGAGCAGCACGTCCGAGAGCTTGTGCAGCTCCCGATCGCTGAGTACGCCCTTGTTGCCCGGCGCTTCGACGAAGGCGTCAATAACCTTTTGCGCCTTCTCGTCGTTGCATGAAAGCTGGATGTGCTGCCCGAAGCCATAGTCGGTCCAGATGGACACCATGCGCCAGATAAGTGGGTCCGCGTTGTTGTAATAGTGCCGCGCCATCTCCACGACGGCTAGCCGGTCCAGTTCGCCCGCTTCGCCGCCAATGACCACCTGGTATTGCAACTGCCGCCGCAAGAGGTCGAGCGTCTGCTGGTCCATCTCGCGCAAGAGGTCCTGGCCCGTCATGCGCCAGGGGGCGACGCGCATGGCGCTCTCAAACGCTTGCGCCTTGGCGGTCAGCGTCTCATACTCGGGGCGCAGCCAGCGCCGCGCTAAGCGTTCACGTAGGCCCATCAGTAGGCTCCGATCTTGCGCGTCACGTCCACTACCTCGCGCTTCACGCCCGCCATCTCTGTCAGCCACACCGAGGCATAGCGCAGGCTGTCTATGGCGTGATATGCCTCTTTGTCGGCTATGTCCTGGGTGGGCTCACCGTTGCGGTCCAGCTTGCGGGCATAGCGCCCTAGCTCGTCGATCAGGTGCGGGCAGCTATCATGGACGACCAGAGCGTAGGACTTGAATAGGCCATAGATGCGATCGATGCCCGCCCATACGTCACTAATCGCTGGCTCGTGCATAGCCAGCCCTGCGCCCGCCCAGTCGGCCCTAGCCTGGCGCTCGGACGGGCCGCCGCCCGCGTAGCCGATCACGCGCTCTCGGGAGCCCGCTTGTAGGATGGCCTGTGCGTGCTCCGCCGTGGTCTTGCCGAACCCCTCATAGTATTCGCGGTAGACGTGGAGCTGTTCATGGTCTGCGTCCCAGGCCAGCCATACCGCTGCCGTGCGCTCGCCAATGGGGTCGATGCCCACGATGCGCGGCCACTCGGCGGGGATGGGCCGCGCGGGGATGACGTGTACGTCGGGATTGAAAATGTCGAAGATGAGGCCAGCAGGCCGCACGAACTGCCCGCGATAGAACATGTTGAACTTCCACGCGGGCAAGGTGCGCTCAGCGCGCTCATACTCCCCCGCGGGGAATACGGGATTGGCGACGCTGGCGAACTGGATTACGTCATAGTCAGAGTCGCCCTTAGCCCAGCGGTCGTATACCTGTGTCTTGAGCCAGCCCGTGTTGTAGGGCGTGGTGGTCCCTAGCGCCCGCTCCTGATTCAGTGAGAGGCGGCGCTGTACGGCCTCCCAGGCGTCCAGGCCGAACTTCTCTTGGCCGCACTCGTCCAGCCATGCGGCCTTGGCCGTGGCCGATTCCAGGCCGCCCTCGGCGTCGGCGCTGCGTAGGATGATGCGCGACTTGCCATCGGTAGAGACGATCACCCGATCTGTAGCGTGGTAGCTGCCCCAGCGTAGCAGTTGACAAAACACGCG
>Ga0116184_10003697_pt1 | contig 12423 bp, 8 predicted proteins | sample AD_JPNNA5_MetaG_FD_89886 | JGI IMG/M metagenome (GOLD analysis project Ga0116184, IMG submission 89886) | Active sludge microbial communities of municipal wastewater-treating anaerobic digesters from Japan - AD_JPNNA5_MetaG | ecosystem: Engineered > Bioreactor > Anaerobic > Digestate | place... | reverse complement strand
TAAAATATCATATAAAACACCCGGTTCGAGTACCGTTTTAACTTGTAATTTTAATCCCGATTGCATTGCGCTAGGCGTAGATAGAGGATAAATTACGCTATCAACCATAACGGTATTGTTAGATCCTAAAATTAATCTTATTTGAGATAATTTTCCTGAAGGAACATCTGCATAAGCAATAAGTGTATCTAATCCGTTAGTATAATTAAGTAAATTATAAATCCCTTGATTAATGTTTAAATTAATACCAAAATGAATTATATAATAGTCCAATAAATAGCTGAAATAATATATTCATAAGAGCAAATGCTTATCACTTCTTCTTTATTGAGGTCTTTGGCTAATCCACAAACATACTTGCTTAATAAATCTATATTTTCAAAAACTCTATTTGTAAAATCTCTTTTAAATTTTGCCCAGATTTTTTCTGCCGGATTAAGTTCAGGACTATACGGAGGTAAAAATATCAGTATAATATTTTCGGGGATTATCAATGATTTCACTTTATGAAAGGCTCCGTTATCTAAAACCATAATTTTTAATTCTTTTGGATTTTGCTTTGAAAATTCTTCGAGGAATAGTTGAAAATTACTGCCATTGCAGAAGGGTAATTCCAACAAAAACTTTGAACCATCAATGGGAGAAAATGCACCAAACAAATATAGCGATTGGAATACTTGTTGAAAGGGGCATATGGGCTTTATTCCCTTTGCTGTAAGTGCTTTCCCGTTTTTAGTAAACAGCCCAAATCGGCTTTCGTCTTGAAAATACAAATTTATTTTGTCGTAGAAATCTTTTTTCTTTGTAATCGCTTCTTTACAGATCTGCCGAAAGTTTTTTTAAAAGCGGAAACTGCCTCAACGTCTTTTTTGACATGACTTTTTCTTGCTACTTTGACTTTTGAACCAAATTTTCTCATGCTATATTTTAACAAGGTATTATACTTTACCTGCTTTTTAAATTCTTTTTCTACCCAATGCTTTAGTTCAATATAACCTCGTAAGCCATTCCTACTGTCATTTAATTTTTTTTCTATGGCGGCATGTTCGGCTTCTGTAAAAACAGATGGCTTAAAACCTGTTTTTTTATGACTTAATAATCCGACAATACCTTTTGTTTCATAGATTTTCCGCCAGGTTTGAACGCTGTTTGGATTCACGCCAACTATACTGGCGACTTCTCTTTTAGATATGCCATCACTTTCGTGTTTCTTTATTTCAATAAGAACTCTTATTCTTGGTGCTAAAAATGGATTCGCTTTACGATACAGCAATTTTAATTCATCCATGGTTTCTTTTATCGTAATTCTTTTCGGTGATGCCATATTTAATGATTTATATTATAGGCCAAAGATAAGTAAAAAAAATATAACTTTTACTTTTGGCCTAATTTATATTTCACTTTGGTATTAGATTTATTTTTCTTTTCTACTTGATTAGAAAAGAAACAAAATCCCGATGGCTATCGGGACAAGGCTGTCAGAAAATTTCTTCAAAACTACGGTTCTGTTTTCACCACGAAACCGAAACTCTTCATTTCAGAAAATTTAAATTCTTATAACAATTGTAAATTTAAAATAGTCAAACTGATATTTTAAATTACACAATGGTATTACATAAAAATAAACCGATTATATCCCGCCGGAGATAAATGGTTTTGCGATGAATCGAAATGAAAATAAAGCGGCTTTTTCTTTTTATAATATCTATCAAAAATATATTTATTCATAAAGTAATCGTTTATATACGCTGCATTTAACATTCCATAGGAATATACCTCATTATAAAAACGATTCATGGTAATTTTATTAATATCGTAAACTAAATTTACCTGATCTGAAAAAAAATATTCTTTGTAATCTGTTTTAATTTCATCTGTGTATGTTGAGGTATTAAAAAGAACATTATCAACAACGCCATTACTCATTATTTGAGATACTTCAATCCACCAATTAATTTTTATTGAATTTAATAAAAAAGCTTTATAATATAGGGCCGTATCTCGTTGCAAAAATAACGTATCGGGCGTATCAAATTCTTCTATTTCAATCTGAGAAATATTAAAAATATACCCTGAGTCTAATTTCATAAAATCGGCAGTATCGCTTTCGGTATAAATTTTAAAGTTTCTTTTTTTTAATTCATCCACCAAGCCCACATTTACTATATTTAAAAAAATATTTTTTTTAAGTGAATCTAAAATGGCATTGCCCGAACTTACAACGGTCTCTTTTTTAGAGATAGAATCAATAGGAAGTTTTAAATTTTTTAAAGTAACTTCTTTTGTTTGAATTATTAGAAGATGAATTGTATCGTTTGAATTGATATATTTTTGAGCAAGCTTTCGTTCCATAGAACAAGAAAAAAAGAAGCATGCCATAAAAAAACAAATAATAACCTTAATTTGGTTTTGCTTTTTAATTTCGAAAATAATCATTGAGTAGTAAAATTATTCTTCGGAGATTTTATTTTCCAGCAACTGTTTCCCGAATTGCATTCCATATTCTATACAAGCGAGGAAAATATTCTCGTGTAAGGTAAATTTTAAAGCGAAATTTTCAGGCATTACCTTTAACTTTAAATTGACTAAGTTATCGTGAATAATTTTTACAGCTTCGCCGCTCCAGCCATATGAACCTATAACCGCAGCTAGTTTCCCATGGTCGCGTATCGGGCTAATAAGTGCAAATAATTGGTAGATTTGTAAAAGTGTATTTTTATTAATAGTAGGCGAGCCTATAATAATACCGGTACTTCTAGAAAGGTGTTCATCAATTTTTGCTAAATCCATTTTTTCAATATCACACACATTTACTTCAATATCACCGGCTTTTCTAATCCCTTCAGCTATTTTTTGTGCAATGAGGGCTGTTTTTTGATATGCTGAAACATACGGAATAAAAACGCGTTGTTTATCTATTATGCGAAGTGCTTCTTTAGAAAATTGTTCCGACATATCCACATATCGTTTCCAATTTTTACGTAATATAGGGCCATGTCCCGGACAAATAACTTTTATTTCTAAGGGTTTAATTTTTTCTATTGCTTTCAGCATAAACTTACTAAAAGGTTTAAGTATTACATCAAAATAATATTTAAACGCATCGTCGTAATTCTTCACTAAATCATCGAACATGCCTTCTTCACAATAATGAGCACCAAAAGAATCGCAGGTAAACAAGACCTTGTCTTCTTCCAAATAAGCATAGGTAGAATCGGGCCAATGGAGGTTTGCGGCAGCTACAAAACGAATGGTTTTATTCCCTAAATCTAAGGTTTGTCCGTCTTTAACCTGCATACATTTAAATTCCATTCCGGTTAAATCTTTTAAATAACGAATGGTATTCCCGCTACCCACAACGGTTGCATTAGGAGCTACTTTTAATAGGTTTGCGATATTACCCGAATGGTCCGGTTCTGTATGGTTAACAATGATATATTCAATATCGATAGGGTTAACTAATTTTTTAATTTTAGCAATATATGTATCCCAATATTTTTCTTTGGTTGTTTCAACAATGGTCTTTTTTTGCGCATCTATAAAATAAGAGTTGTAAGTGGTGCCATGTACGGTTTCCATTACAATATCGAATGTACGTAAATCGGGGTCTAATATGCCAATCCATTTAATATCATTGGTTATATCAAGTATTTTATCGTCTTTCATAAAATTTGTTTTTTAAAAGAGTTTCATTTGAGATTCATCATCCGGATCGTCGGATATTCCTTTTTTAGTGGTATTCTTCTTTATATTCTCATTTTTACCGGTTTTATCAAGCGATTCGCTATTTTTTTCTTTTGGAATTCCTTTTTCTTTTTTTTCAATCAGTTTAGGAGGAAGGATTGCTTCCAAATCGGCGACTATCTCTTTCGGAGCTGTTTCAACGGGCTTAATTACCGGTTCTTCGTATGGCAATGATTCTATCGGGATAATTTTATCTATTTGATGATCGCTTAATTTTTTTCCTTTCGCTTTTATTCCTTTCAAGGGAATAAAATCGGATATAAGAATTGTTTCTTGGGGAATTTTTTTATTTTTAACAGCGATAAAATCTACTTCCACACGCGGGTACATATCGGTACTAACAAATACGAGTTTCGATTCAGGGTGTTCCGATATGATATTCGTTTTTTTCAATGAATTATCTAATTCAAATCTTTTTATGAAATGGAATTTTGTTTCTCCATCTAAATAAATGGCGGAAATAATATTTTTCGTTTTTAATTTTTCTATTAATATCATATCCTCATCGAAATGAGTTGCTAAATCGAAACCAGCTATTTTTATTTCGCCGGAAGACATAATAGAAAGAATTTTATCTTCTCCAGCAAAAGCCCCTAAATAACGTCCTCTTTTCTCGGTATTCAGCCTCATTACGGATTCATCATACCATATATCTAAGTCGCCAAGTGTAGAAAAACCTTCTTCTTTTTTTATTATTTTTCGAACACTATGACGGGTTAAAATATTCCCCATCGAATTTCTTCCTTTAATGGCTAATTCGCTAAAATCTAAATCAAATGAAAGCTTTTTTAATTTAGGTTTAGGGCGTAAGAAAACACTTATTATTTCGGCTTCCCCATTTGGATTAGCAGAGAAATAAAGCACTTTTGAACCTTTGGTTCCTTTGGTTAGATTATATTCTTTATCGCGTGTAATGCCTGTAACAGCAAAGCGTTTCATCATAATATTCCCACGCATCCCATCTTGGTATATCATATTATAAATGGTACGATCATCATTTTTAAAGAATACATTGATATAAATAATATCGTTTCCTACAAAATTTTTCTCAGTAACTTTAGAAACCACCAATGTTCCATCTTCTCTAAATACAATAATATCGTCTATATCGGAACAATCACATACATATTCGTCTTTTTTTAAACCGGTACCGGCAAAACCCTCTTGACGGTTAACATATAATTTTTGATTAGTTGCTACTACCCTCACCGCTTCAATGGTATCGAAATTTCGAATTTCTGTTTTTCGGTCTCTTCCTACTCCGTATTTTTCTTTAATGCGTTTAAAATAGGCTATTGCATGATCTATTAAATGATCGAGATTAAATTCTACTTTTTTCATTTCTTCTTCTAGTCCAAGAATATTTTCGTTGGCTTTAGAAGTATCGAATTTGGAAATACGTTTAATTTTTATTTCGGTGAGTTTAACAATATCTTCTTTTGTAATAGCTCTATAAAATTTCTTTTTAAATGGAGTTAATCCTTTATCGATGGCCTTTATAACAGCATCCCATGTTTTACACTCTTCAATATCGCGGTATATTTTTTTCTCGATAAATATTTTTTCTAGATTTAAATACAAGAGGTCTTCCATTAACTCTTGCATTTTAATTTCAAGTTCTAATTTTAAAAGATGCAAGGTGTTATCGGTAGAAACATCTAAAATATCTTTAACAGTAATAAAACGAGGCCTATCATTCTCAATAACACATGCATTTGGAGAGATTGATATTTCGCAATCGGTAAAAGCATAAAGGGCATCTATGGTTTGATCAGGAGAAATACCGGGAGCTAAATAAACCAAAATCTCCACTTTTTCGGCGGTATTATCTTCAATTTTCTTTATTTTAATTTTTCCTTTATCGTTTGCCGTAATAATAGACTCAATAAGATTGGTAGTGTTGGTTCCAAAAGGAATATCGTTAATTACAAGTGTTTTTTTATCGTATTGCGCAATTTTGGCTCTTACCCGTACTTTCCCCCCTCTTAATCCTTCATTATATCTGGAAACATCAATCATTCCCCCTGTTGGAAAATCGGGATAAATATCGGTTTCTATTCCTTTCAATATATTAATTGACGCATCAATTAATTCATTGAAATTATGCGGGAGTATTTTTGAAGCCAAGCCAACAGCAATCCCTTCTACTCCTTGATGAAGCAGTAGAGGAAATTTAACCGGAAGGGTAATAGGTTCATTATTTCTTCCATCGTACGATGACTTATAGCGTGTTGTTTTAGGGTTAAATGAAGTTTCGAGCGCAAATTTGGAGAGCCGCGCTTCAATATATCGGGGTGCTGCAGCAGAATCGCCGGTAAAAATATTCCCCCAATTTCCCTGACAGTCAACCATAAGGTCTTTTTGCCCCATTTGAACCAAGGCATCGCCAATAGAAGCATCGCCATGAGGATGTAACTTCATGGTATTCCCAATAATATTAGCAACTTTGTTGTATCTGCCGTCGTCGAGCTCTTTCATGGACTGTAAAATACGGCGTTGCACCGGTTTAAGTCCATCAAATAAATCGGGGACTGCTCTTTCTAGAATAACGTAAGAGGCATAATCAAGAAACCAATTTTCATACATCCCCGACAACTGAAAAGTTTGTTTTAACTCACTTAACTCCCCTTGTCCGTTTTCTTCCTGATTATTGTTTTCCGGATTTTTTATTACATCGTCTTCTTCAACCATCTTCTTATATTCTTATAGGTGCAAAGATAAAAAAAAATAATATTTACATTCCATTTAAAATAATTTGTATTTATGCTTATAATAAACACATAAAAAGCTATATAACAGGCTAATAACTATTTTTTAAGGAATCGTAACAACAAAACTTCAATAAAAATAAAAAGGAGTGCAAGAACAATACACCATTTCCATAACATAAGCCCTTTATTTAATGTATTTATCACTTTCTCCGTGGTTTTATTATTTATATCGAGGGTTTTAAAATTGAGCAATCCTGCCTTTTCTAATTTTTCTTGCAAGTCGTTTATAGAATAAAACTGCATTACCGATTCTACCCGATCGTAATTAAATGCTATTGCTAAAATACGATTGTCGCCATTCCACAAGAAATAATTTTCCGATTTTTGTATTTGGTCATGCGGAAACAAAACCATTTTAAAATCGACGCTCTTATGTTCGGGAATAATTTCAACTTTTAATTCGCTATTCACCATTTTCAAAATCTGGTCCCTGTTTAAGTCGATATTATTAATTTCTACCGCCTCGTTTCGCCCAATGGTGTAATATAATTTAAATACCGGTTTACTATATAATGCCATATTATATATAGAAGGAATAAATAAGGCATGTTTAGGGAAATTACTTTCATCGTTCGTTAATGCAACGGCACATAAATAAACTTTTCCTTTTCCAATTTTTTGAGACACTAAAAAAAGCTCCTCATTCTGCATTTTCATAATAAATTCTTCGGTAGAAAAAGAACCGGATTGAATTTTATAATGGGTAGAAACAATAGGAAGATCCATATTTTCAGGAACTTTTTCAAATACATTCGCAAACAATTCGTGATCCAAGTTAAGCAATGTAACTTTGGTATTGGCAGTATCTTTTTGTTCATAAAAAACGGTATTCATATTTAAGGAAAACGACTTATACGAAGCTAAATCCGCATCCGATGAAGGGAAAACTAACACACTCCCCCCATTTTCAACAAAATCTTTTAACTCCTGCGACAAGCCACTCGATATTGTTTTCAACTCATTGAGAATAATAAATTGAAACGTTTTAAATTTGGAATAATCTAGTTTGTTTACGCTAATATTAGAATAAAAAACGGCAGAATCTTTCGCAAAAAGGGCATTTAAATAGCTGCTTTCGGCCATTTCATTAATACAACAAATACGAATTTGTTCTGACACATTATATGATAAATAAAACCGATCATCAAACACCACCGGATTATCTAAAACTTCGACATATCCGACATGAATACCTGTTTCGGTTGTTTTATAATTTAATGTTACTACTTTTTCGGAATTTGCAGGCAAATCGATTGCGGCCAGAGCTCTTTGTTTATCGTTAAGGAATAATTTAAGCGGTATTTTCTCGAGGTTTTTGGTTGAATTATTTTTCACTAATACATTTAAAGAAAGCTGACTATTTTTATAAAATGTAGGTGCTTGAAACCAACAACTATCGATGTAAACATTTTCGTTTTTTTGTGAAATTAAAGGTAAAAAATATACGTTTGTAGCGGTATCGTTTTTTAAATTATCAATATCGGTAATTGATTTTTGAAAATCGGAAATAAGAAACGATATTTTATTTTTTGAGTTAACCGTACCGAAAGCATCTTTCTGCCTTTTTATAATGGCTGAAACCTTCCGAGAATAGGACGAAACGTTGACTTCATTCAGTAATAAAAGAAACTCTTCTTTGGAATAAAATGATTGATGCTTGCCTTCAAAATTGTTAGTAATGAGCTGAAATAAATCGGACGGATTGTACGCATTAACAATCTCTTTCGCTTTATTCTTGGCTTGATCGAGCAAGGTCCCCTGCACCGATAAAGCCTCCATACTAAAAGAATTATCAATATAAATACTAATTAAATTTCCATTGGTGCTTATTTTTTTATCTTTTTGAGGAATATAAGGCTGTGCAAATGCAAAAACCAAAAATATTAATGTTAAAATTCGTGCAATTAATATTAATAAATGCTTCAGTTTTGATTGTTTTTGGGTTTCCTGTTTATATGCAATTAAAAACTGCACATTACTAAAGAATATTTTTTTGAAGCGTTTAAAGTTAAAAAGATGAATAATTATTGGAATAATAACAGCGAAAAGAGCAAAAAGAATATAGGGGTTTACAAATTTCATGGTGCAAATAAAGTAAATCTTTATTAAACAAAATTATGTTTTTAAAAGAATGCGTATGATTTATTTTTTAATTTAGTGCCGATTTTTATTCAAAACAAAATCTACTAAAACACATTAAATATTGATTATTAAATACTTAACAATAAAAACGAAAAAACATTATCATATTTATTCATTAGTTAGGCAACCAAACCTAAAAAGAAACGTCTAAATAATAAACCGGCATGATTGATTTATCTGATATCGGAAATGTAAACAAACTGATAAAAGGATGCATAGAGAGCGACAGAAAAAGCCAACAAACGTTTTATCAAGCGTTTTACGGAAAAATGTTATCGGTATGCATGCGATACGCAGATAATAGAGAAGAAGCAAAAGATATGCTTCACGATGGGTTTATAAAGGTCTTTGCAAGTTTGAATGATTTTGAATTTAAAGGTTCCTTGGAAGGTTGGATTCGCAAAATTGTTACCAATACAGCAATAGATACGGTTAGGAAAAAGAAAAATTTTATTGTTGAATTAGAAGAAAACCGTAATTACGACCATTTTTTTGACGACAACCTAGAAACCAAAGAGCAACAGGAATTTGTTACGTTAAAAGCGGAAACGATGATGTTACTTATTCAAAAGTTAAGTCCAATGTATCGTACTGTTTTTAACTTATATGTTTTTGAAGATTTATCGCACAAAGAAATAGCAGAACAATTAAATATCAATATTGGAACATCAAAATCAAATTATGCAAAAGCAAAAAAAAATTTAATAAAGTTATTTGAAGATTATACAAATGAGCATCAACAATAAATATACCCCATTCGAGAAATTGCTTCAAGAAAAAATGAACAATTTCGAATATCCATACAATCACAAAGATTGGATGGAACTGGAGAAAGAATTACCATCTACTTCGAAGCCCGTTTTACCAAAAAATACTTTTTATACATATTTTGCCGGAGCTGCCGTAATTATTGGAGCAATAGCACTAATCTATTTTTTAAATCAAAACGAGAATTCTTCAAATAATTTAACCCAAAATAGTCCATTTAAAACAAATAAAAATACAGCAATTCAAGAAAATAACACGTCCACAACAGCTAATAATGGTTCTATTACCAGTGAAAAAAACAATCAATCACCTTCTGATAATAATCTTTTAAATAGCTCTTCTCTCGAAAACGAAAAAAATAATACAGAAAAAGAAAATTCAGAAAATAATAATATAATTGATAAGGATAATAAGTCAAACGCAGAAAAGAATAATAATGAACTAATTAACAACGAAATAAAAGCAACAAAACCAACATCCAATTCTTTTTCTAAAGAATTAATTTTTGCCAGTATTACCGAAGGATGTGCTCCTCTAAAAGTTGATTTTAATCCTTTATTAATAGCCGACACCATTAAATATCTTTGGAATTTTGGCGACAAAAAAACATCTACTTTAAAAACACCTTCGCATAATTATACAAAAGCGGGGACTTATACTGTTACGTTGACAGTAACGTATGAAAAGTCGAAACAGACTAAAAATATTACCCTTGCTAAAAATATTACTATTTACGCTGAACCTATAGCCGGTTTTGAATACACAACAAGTGAAGATGGTTATGATTATACCTTTACCAATACTTCTTCAAACACTCAACAGTGGACTTGGAGCTTTGGAGATAAAACCACTTCAACCGAAAAAAATCCGATACATACCTACAAACAAAAAGGATCATACAAAGTGCAGCTAACAGAAACAAACACAAATGGTTGCACAAGCACTATCTCCAAAATAATTCCGGTTTCTTTTAAACAGCCCTTTAATATTCCTAGCGGCTTTGTAATAAACGGTGTATCCGGTGCATATGGACCTATTGGCGAAAACATGAACCCCAATGGATACACAATGAGCATTTATGATAATTCGGGTAAACTTGTTTTTGAAACAAGCAATTTGGATATAAAATGGGATGGAACAATAAAAGGAACTAACGAAGAAGCCAAAACAGGGGTTTATTTCTGGAAAATTTCGATGAGAGATCGATTTAACAACTTAAATGATTACTCCAGTCATGTTACAGTTATTAAAAACTAATATTTTTTTTATTTATTTACAACCCTACATATATAAATGTTGTATATGAGTAAGTTAATTTTTTATTAAAAACTTTGATTAAAAACTTAAATATTAACATATTATTTTTATTTTTGAAGAAAATATTTATGAAACGATTTTTTCTATTTATATTAATTTGTTTAAATGTATCGCATATTAATTTGTTTGGACAGCTAGTTGTAAACACCACACAAACACCCGAACAATTAGTATAGAACTTTCTTATTAAAGGAGAGTTATCTATTTCTAATGTAACATTTAAAGGTATTACCGGTACCGATGGGCAAATAGGTTCTTTTACAGGTGGAAATAGTACTAATTTAGGTATTAACCAAGGAATTGTTATGGCATCCGGATTTGTTAAAAATGTACCTGGAGCAGTTGGAACAACAATAACCGACTATTCTGATGCTGAAGGAGATGCCGACCTGCAAGCTTTAATTGGGGGGAATACTTCTTATCAAGCTGCCGTACTTGAATTTGATTTTATGCCAACTGCTAATACGGTTTCGTTCCGATATGTATTTGGCTCTGAAGAATATCCCGAATATGTTTGTTCAAATTATAATGATGTTTTTGGATTCTTTTTAAGTGGGCCCGGTATTTCCGGAACATTTACAAACAATGCTGTAAATATTGCACTTATTCCGAGTACTACACTCCCTGTTGCCATTAATTCCGTTAATAATGGTACAGCAGGAACATATGGAACTGCTGGTAATTGCACCTCATTGGCTTGGTCATCTTTATATGTTGATAATGAATCATTAAACGGAACTACTATTGCTTTCGATGGTTTTACAAAAGTACTTACTGCTACCCACGCTGTAACCCCTTGCGAAACGTATCATATTAAGTTAGCTGTTTCTGATATTTCAGATGGACTTCTTGATTCCGGTGTTTTTTTAGAAGCAAACAGCTTCGAGGCAGGAAACGTTGTTATTACTCCATCTTATTTAAACCCAACTATTGGAGGCAATTTTGCAATTGAAGGTTGTACTCAGGGTAAATTTACGTTTTCTATAGCATCTGCTCAACCATCGCCCTATGTAATTAATTACTCCATTGGAGGGACGGCTACAAATGGAACTGATTATAATAATATTTCAGGAACTATTACAATCCCCACCGGACAAACCTCCGCTGATTTAATTATTACTCCTACATTAGACGCTTTAAACGAATCTATTGAAACAATCATATTAAACGTTTCTCCTTTTTGCGAGACATATTCAGATACGCTATTTATAAAAAATAATTCTCCGATTATCGCTAATGCTAATGGTGATACAACAATTTGTATAGGTGATCCCACCTCTATTTCGGTTACTGCTACCGGAGGTACCCCCCCCTATACATACAGTTGGAATAATGGAGCAGGAACATCGAATACAACCATTGTTTCTCCTCCCTTGGGTACAACAACTTATTCGGTAACCGTTTCAGATGCCTGCAACCAATCAACAGATCAGGTAACTGTTATTGTAGAACCTTGTGAAATAGAAGTGCAAACTACCGGAGGAACGATATGTGCAGGAGGATCTTTTTCTATTGAGGCTATTAAAATATTAGGGACAGAACCTTTAACATATAAGTGGAGTAACGGTTTACCTGACGGTCCCGGTCCTCATATTGTTAGCCCAATGGATACAACAGTTTATACAGTAACTATGTCAGATAATTTTGGAAATTTCGATACCGACACCGCCATCGTTAATGT
>Ga0116184_10003696_pt1 | contig 12423 bp, 14 predicted proteins | sample AD_JPNNA5_MetaG_FD_89886 | JGI IMG/M metagenome (GOLD analysis project Ga0116184, IMG submission 89886) | Active sludge microbial communities of municipal wastewater-treating anaerobic digesters from Japan - AD_JPNNA5_MetaG | ecosystem: Engineered > Bioreactor > Anaerobic > Digestate | place... | reverse complement strand
TAGCTACCGAGGTTTCTGTGACGGCAGGCGGCTGCTCCTGTTCCCCTACACAGAGGGGGTATCAGAGATGGCGCAACCAGCGCACACCCTCGAGCCTGAGCAGTACGGCAACGAGCACTCCCCACGACCCACGCAGCGCGGGATCCCGACCTTCTCCACACACGCCGGCCGCGCGAGACGCATCCAACGGGCCTACGAGCTCGAGGACCGCGCTCCGGGCACCAAGCGGCCGAGCCTCTTGGCCATCCTCACCGTGGATGCGGCTCTGTGCGCTCACGCCAGGAGCAAAGGCCGAGCCTGGCCGTACGTGGCCACGCTGGCGGCGGAGACCCACCAAGGCGAGCGGACGGTGCGGTACGCCACGCAATGGCTCGAGGCGCAGGGGTTCCTGGTGAAGCGGCAGACCGGCCGGTATTCCATCTTCTTTCCAACGTTCTTGACCGTGGCCGGTGCCGAGCAGAACGGCACCCGGTGCCTATCGAAAGAAGGTGGGGTCTGTTCGGCTCCTTCGGAGCCTCACGAACAGACCCCCACCAGTACAGCAGCCACGCTCGAAAACCACGAACGGCCAGACCCCGAACAGCCAACCCCATCCGGAGGTGGCGTGGCGGACCTGCCATCGGCCACCGGCCAGGCCGAGCCACCAGCACCGGCGGAGGCCTCACACCGAACGGCCACGGCAGCGCTCACCCAGGCGCTCTGCAGAGCGGCAGGCCTCACCATGGGCGGAGGCCTAGCGGCAGCCATACGCCACGGCGTGGCGGTACGGCTCGAGCGTGGCGTATGTGTGCTGGCACCACGGACGCGCTGGCAGGCGGAGCTCCTGGCGCCGCTGTTGCGGCCATCGGAAGACGCGCGGTACATCGAGCTCCTGCAGGCGGTGGAGCTGGCCACCGGTGCGACCCGGCTCCGGATCGTGGCGCCGCCGCGCTAGGCCTGCGAAAAAAAGATCTCCGCGGTGCGAAACCTATTGACAGCTCATGCGTCTATCCCATAGAATGGTGGCATGGGACGGAGGTTCACGGCATGAACCTGCGACAGCTCGCCGAGGCGTGGGGCCTCGATATAACCAGCGCACGCCACGCGCTCATCCAGAGCGGCGGCATGGACCTCTGCCAGCGCAAGGGCAAGTCCCTCAACATCCCACGTGCGGCCATTCAGAAGGCAGAGGTGTGGCGGAAGGAGCACGCGCGCAAGCCTGTGCCTCCACCGGTGGACCCTGTCTCCGCCAACCTCAAGACCTTGGACGACACCATGATGGCCGTTGGCCACGATTGCGTGGCACGGATGCGGCAAGCCGGCGCCACGGAGGCCGCGGTCTATAGCTGGTGCGAGGATTACATGGGGATGTGCCGCGACCTCAAGGAGAAGGCTGCAGCGGTCCACGTCCAATACGGCCAACCGATCAAAGACGCGGAGACGATGGACGCGGACCAATGGCTTGACCTTTACCGCCGCTCAATGCTTCACGTGATGTCTGCTCCTGAGTCAGACGAGACCGAGCGTGAGGGTGCTCGGCGGTTCTTGCAGGAGTTCAGCGAGGATCAGCAGCGTGAGTGGGCTGAGGCCACGCGCCAGCAGATCCTCGCCATGGGGAGACCAACAGAAGAGATCGCCACCGGGCATCTCCCACCCAGGTAGCGACGGAGCCGCTGCAGGCCGATGCAGAGCGAGCCGGGGGAGACCGATCCCCCGGCCGCGCTCCGAGAGCTAACCAGGTGAGAGAGCCTGTGATGATACCGGCCGCGGTTGGGAGGCCACGGTCGGCCGCTGGTGGGAGACCGGCGGGCGGTGTGCCGCATTGCGGACGCCACAACCTATCCCGTACCACCAATGATGTGATCGGATATGGCAGTTCAGTCGATTGACGACGTGGCCCGGATCATGGGCGAGACGTACGGAAACCCCGACCCCGAACGCGCAGAGCTCGCCACCCTCAAAATTGCAGGCCGGCCCGAGGACCGTGATAGGATCCTCCAGCTCGAGCGCTCCATCGCGGAGCGTGGCGTGATCCACCAGGCGCCGGCCGGTGTGCCTCTGCCGCGCGATTGGCAGAAGCAGCAGTACGAGCGCGTGATGGACGGTGACGCCACCGAGCCTTCGCTGGCGCGGCAGCTTGACCGGCTCGCTATCGACTGTCTCATTCGCGGCTGCGAGCCGAAGCAAAGCAAGATCTACCACGAGCCTGGCGTGCGGAAGGCGCTTGACACCATGACCTCCGGCAGCGGCAGCCAGTGGGTGCCGACCTCGTTGTCTTCCCAGGCGGTCCTCGATGTGGACCTTGGCTCTCCGCTCCTGTCTACCTGGTCGGGCGTGGCCGTGGACATGCCGACTAAGACCGTCACGCTGCCGGCCGAAGGTGCTGGCGTGACCGTCTACGCGCCGAGCGAGAACACCGACACGACCAGCCTGATTACCGAGAGCTCGCCGACCTCAGTGAACGTGACCCTCTCTGCCGTCAAGTTCGCGGCACGCACCGTGGAGAGCTCGGAGTTCTTCGAGGACCAATCGGCGGCAGCCACCGAGATCATTCGCCGGAAGCTCCTGAACGGCATCCGCGACGCCATCGAAGATGCCATGTGTAACGGGGACACAACCTCCCCGCACCAGGACGGCGACGCCAGCGGACCGCGAACGAAGGTCCTCGGTCTCCGGGCGAAGGCGTTGGATGATGCGACCGGTAACGTCGACCTGGGCACCATGACCGGCGAGGCGCTCATTGCCCTGTGGTTTGGCCTCGGTGACTACGCGTTGGACGACCCGAGCTCGCGTGTCTGGGTGGCCAGTGCCTCGGCCTACCAGGCGTTGCTCTCGCTGAAGGATTCGCAGAACAACAGCCTGGTGCAGACCGTGGACGTGTTCGGCGACGGTGCCACGATCAAGACCGGCCGGATTCAGACCCTCTACGGTTCGCGGCTCATCGCGTCCAAGGCCATGCGCGATGACCTCTCGCAGTACGGCTACTACTGCTCTGACTACCAGACCAACAACGGCTGCTTGATCAACTTCTGGCCGAAGGCCTGGGTCTACGGCCGGCGCAAGGAGATCTCCCTCGAGGTAGAGCGGCACGCGGCCAGCCAGACGGTTGAATTGGTGGCCGTCTGGCGCGGTGACTTCCGCCACGCGCTCGGGACGGCCGTCACGACGGTTCTCGGCTACAACGTGTAGCCGCCGACAAGCATGGCCGGCGGTACTGCCAGCCGCTGGTCTGACGACGAACCCGCGCCGACGCCACTACCCGTCGGCGGCCCGACCGAGCGACCCCCCAGCGTTCGACACGGACGTGCTGGCACAGGCCGAAGCGGTGCTCAAGCCGCATAGCGGCGAGCGTGTGCTGACACCGAGGTTTCTCGAGTGTATGGCCGAGGTGCTCGGTATGAGCCCAACCCGGCTGAACACCATGCTCCGGTGGCAGAACCTCCGGCGAGAGCAGAGCCAGGAGGTGGCGGCCGATGGAGACGGCAGCAACTAGCACCCAGCGGCGCCAGAAACAACGAGGCCTCGGGCTGGCACCCAAGGCCTCGCAGATGACCCTAAACCTGTTCGTGGATACCCGTAATGATACCACGGGAGAGACAGGCCATGGGTCACCTCAGAGCTACGGCCTAAGCGCTTTGCGCGAGGCCTCGAGCCACCATGATGAGGTGATCTAGCTATGGCATGGAAAAAGCGCGAGTTCCCGGTTCTACCTGAAGGCGTCTATGACGCTATCTGTTCCGACGCTGTGTTCAACCCGACAGGCGACACCTTCGGCGCACGTCTCGAGCTCACGTTTGACCTGAACACCGAGGACGGCTGGCAGAGCCGGAAGGTGTTCCTGACGGTGCCGAAAGAGGGCATCGGCTCGAAGTGCAAGGCCGGCCGGTTTCTGCCGGTGCTGCTCCGGTGTCAGTTCGAGGATCTGTTCGAGGCCTACGACGACGAGTTCGCGGTGGCCCAGGCCTGCGAGAAGCAACGGTGCCAGCTCGTCTGCAAGATAGAGCGCAAGGAAGACGGCTCCGAGGTGAACAGGTTCAACGACATCATGCCGCCACGGAGCACCAAGCACACGGCCACGGCCGCACCGGAGCCACCGCGGCAGATGCCGAAGGCGGAGCCGGCCAGCTCTCAGCCACCGAAGCACCGCACCGAGGATGAGCTCTCCGCTGCGATACAGGATGCGTTCCCCGACGACGTTCCGCCACCGTCCGACGGTGACGCTCCCGACCTGTTCGCCGACGCGTAGAGGCGGTGGTTCGCATGGCGAGCACCACCGCCGTGGATGATGCACAACGGTTCCTCACCGAGCTGTTCGGCGAGGTAGACGAGACGGCGTGGTGTGGCCTGTGGATGCGGCGGGGTGACACCAAGCGGACGCTCTGGTGCCATCCCGCCGGCCTCGGCCGCGCCGCGGAGAAGCTCGTTCAACAAGCCGAGCGAGACACCGACGTATACGTCAACGCGGCGGTGTTCCGCTTCTCCGAGGACCCGGCGCCACACGTCCGAGGCACCGAGGCAGACGTGGCGGCTCTAGTGGCTCTGTGGCTCGATGTGGACGTGGCGGGACCCGGCCACGCCGGCGAGGACCTGCCGCCGAGCACCGAAGCCGCGCTCGAGGCCATGGCCGATTATCCGCTTCGGCCGACGCTGGCGGTGAGCTCCGGCCACGGCCTGCATCTGTGGTGGCTCCTGAAGGAGCCGCTCGAGATCTCCGCCGACGAGGACCGCGCCGAGGCCAAGCTCCTGGTGGCCGAGGTGCAGGCCGGGATCCGGTCTGCCGTGTTCGGTCAGCGTGGCTGGCGGCTCGACGATACCGCCGACCTGGCACGGTGCCTCCGGGTACCGGGAACGCTGAACTTCAAGGCCGAGCCGGTGCCGGTGCGGCTGCTCTCCGCGGACGGTCCGCGCTACAACCCGGCGGACTTCGAGCCTTACCGGTTAGACGTGGTGAAGCCGACCACGGCCGCGGCCACGGCCCCGGATGAGCCGATACCCGAAGGCGCACGTGACGACACGCTCACGGCGATCGGCGGGAGCCTCCGGCGAGCTGGCATGGCACCGGAGGAGCTGGCGGAGACGCTGGCGACCATCAACGCCAGGCGGTGCCAGCCACCGCTGCCGAAGGCGCAGGTGCGGAAGATAGCGCGTTCGCTAGCACGGTACGAGCCGGACCCGCCGCGGCGGATCGGCAAGGCCGGCGAGCCGCCACCGGAGCCGAGCGGCGAGCTCGTGACCTTCGCGGACCTGCACCAGCTCTGCGGCGAAACCCGGTGGCTCTGGAAACCGTGGATCCCCTCGGGGTACATGACCATCCTTGTGGCCACGTCTGGCGAAGGCAAGTCCGCGTTAGCGCTCCGGCTGGCCGGCTCTGTGCTGCTCGGCTGGCCGTGGCCGGATGGCCAACCCTACACCAGCGAGCTCGGAGACGTGCTTTGGTGCGAAGCCGAGAGCGCTCAAGGCCTGAACGCTGAGCGTGCCACCGCGTGGGGCCTGCCAACAGACCGGCTCAAGCTGCCGTTCGACCGGGCTCTGTCTGACGGCATGACGAACATCGACCTGAGCCAGCCAGACCACCGCGAGGCCATCCGAGCTGGCGCGGCTCGGCCGGAGGTGGCGCTGGTGGTAGTGGACGCGCTCTCGTCCATGCTCAAGCGGGACGAGAACAACGCCGAGGTGCTCGAGGTGACCGGCTGGTTCGCCGAGCTGGCGCGGGACCTGGCCAAGCCCATACTGGTGATCCACCACCGGCGCAAGCGTGGCGTCTTCGACGGATGCGAGATCATCGACGGAGACCAGATGCGCGGTTCGTCTGCGCTTCAGCAACATCCGAGAGCCATTCTGGCGCTAGACCGCCCGAACCGTGAGAGCTCCGACCGGCGACTCCACGTAATCAAGGCCAACATGGCGCACAAGCCGGAGCCGGTGGGCGTCCGGATCGGCGAGGCCGGTGTGGAGTTCGTGGCCGTGCCAGTAGCGTCCCCGCCGGAGGTTCCCCGCGGCTCGGCCATTACGTTCCTGCAGGAGTACCTCGCAGGGGGGCCGAGGCCGTCCGACGAGGTTACCGGCGCGGCCAAGAAGGCGGGCATCGCTGACAGGACCCTCCGCCGAGCCAGAGAGGAACTCGACATCGTGACCCTCAAGCCGACGGAGACCGAGCTCCGGAGGTGGGCCTGGGCTCTGCCTGGCCATACCACCGGATCCTTGAATGTGTAGAGAGAGTGTGTGGCCATAGTGGCCAAGTGGCCAAAGTGGCCAAGTGGCCAAGCTCTGAGGCCTCCAGAGAGAGAGAAAGAGTGTGTGTACATAGAGTGGCCAAGGTGGCCAAGTGGCCAAAGTGGCCAAGTGGCCAAGGTTTGGGACTCTTGCGGCCAACAACCTTGGCCACTTGGCCAACATAGGTGGCCAAGGTTGTGGCCAAGTGGCCAAACCGGCAGCGTGGTTTATCTGAGGTGGGGGATGGGGGCCTGAGCCGGAACAGACTGCAACGTTCTTGCCACCCTCGAGGCCGGCCTGGCTGGCGGCACCGGATCCGGCGGGGCCGGCTCTGCAGATAGAATACGCAATATGTGCGAATGTGCTTTACGGGCGCTAATCGGCTCTGTAGAATACGCATTAGAGACAGAAAGCGTATGGAGAGCCATGGAGGCGCCACCGATGGCACCGAGGAGACTACCGAAGATCATGGACCGCGAAGACGTGGCCAAGCTGAAGGGGGCCTGCCAGACCCGGAGCCGGATCGGGCTCCGGAACAGGGCAGCGCTCGAGACCCTGCACCGGGCAGGCCTTCGGGTATCGGAGCTCTGCTCGTTGACGCTGGCCGATATTCGGTGGCGCACCCAGGAGCTCGTGGTTCGCCACGGCAAGGGCGACAAGGACCGCGTGGTACCTATGGACGATGACCTGGCACATTGGCTGGCGGCATGGATGGAGAAGCGGCCAGCCAACGCAGACACGGTGTTCTGTACGCTCAGGGGTGAGGCCACGGTGCCGAGGTACTGGCAGGACGCGGTGAAGCGGCTGGCCACGAAGGCAGGCCTAGACCCGGCCACCGTGACCCCACACGTTCTCCGGCATTGTTGCGCCACCGAGCTTCTAGACGATGGCTGCAACATCCGTGAGGTGCAGGCCTTCCTCGGGCATTCCAGCGTGGCCACCACGCAGATATACACGCACGTTCGGCCAGCCGAGCTCGGCGAGAAGGTGCGCCGGATCCGGCGCCAGCACCAGGCCGAGCCGGCGCCCGATCCCCTGGCGGCGGTGCTGGCCACGATGACGGCAGAGCAGAAGCAAGCGCTGGCGCAGGTGCTGCTCTCCGGATCCGGGACACCGTGAGGCCGGGAACGGCCTCACAGGATGGCTCAGGGGGCGCGGAGCGATGATGCCGACACACAGGACACCGGGACCTTCTAGGCCTCAGCAGAGCGGCGCTGGCGCGGCCACGGTGCCGCTGGTGGCGGTGCGGTGCGTGCGCTGCTCGAGGACGCAATGCGAGGTGGCACCGGGCACGCGCTACGTGCGCTTCCGCTGCCGGCGGTGTGGCGAATGGCAGGATTGGCGAGGGCCTAGCTAGGCGGACCCTCGAGGCAGACACGAGCGCTCCTGAGCGAGCCGGGGCCTGGGCGACCAGGCGGCCGGCTCGTTTGCGTTCGGAGGTGGCACAGGTGGCAGGGATCCCGCTCCGGCGGGGCCAGCTCGAGGGCCTGGCTCTGCACACGTACGTTCCTCGCCGCGGGCGAGGTGGCCGGCATTACGCGGACGCGTTCAGCGTGGCGCTGTGGCTCTCCAAGGTGGGCCTGGCGCCGAGGACCTGGGCCACCGATATGGCCGAGCTCCTGGTGGACCTGGTGCCACCGGAGGCGCGGTGGCTGGCGTATCCACCGGCCGGCCGGAAGCGCAGAGCTCGGGGCTTCTACCTGGCGGCGGAACTGGCCACGGCCATCGGCGCGGCGCTGGGCCTGCCGGTGCTCGAGCCTCTGCGCTGGTGTGCTGGTGGTGGCGAGGACAGCAAGGCCTTGGTACACCACGCCGGCAAGGGCCGGGCTCTGGGCCGGAAGGCCACGTGCTCGGCCGAGCTCGCGGGTGAGGTGGTGGCGCTGGTGGATGACCTATGGACGACCGGCATTACAGCGGAGGCCTGTGCGGAGGCGCTCTGTGTGGCTGGCGCCGGCTCTGTGTTCGTGGTGGCGCTGGCCGTGACCGAGGACACGAAGGCGCGGCCGAGCTGGGAACGTGCTCGGATCCGCGCGAGACAGGAGGCCAACCATGGCCGAAGCAACGCGTAAGCGGCGCACGCAGACGAATCCGCGGAGCCTGGCCAATCTGACGCCAGAGGTATCGGCGCTAAAGCATGGCGCCAACCGGATGATGTCCCGAGGCCTGGCGCCACCGTGCGGCAAGTGCCTCTGGCACGAGGGGTGCGAGCATTACCGCGAGGGCGGGACCTGCGTCGTTGCGGAGACGCTACAGGCGGAGGTATTCGATCAGGTGATGGCCGAGCCGGGGCTCCGGCCGGTGGATGCGTACCTCGTTCACGAGTACAGCAAGATCGTGGTGGCCATGGCCATTACCGATAGCTACGTGTCCCGCACTGGCGGACCGTTCCTGCCGGGAGCCGAGAACGGGTACCTCGAGACGCAGCCGGCTCTGCAGCGGTGGCGGCTCGGCCTGACCTCACAGGCGGTGAAGCTGGCGAACGCGCTTGGCATCACGCCGAGCACCCGGAGCCGGCTTGAACAGCAGAGCGTGGCGGACGCGGGCGCGGTGCTACAGCAGGCGCTCCGGGACGCCATAGAGGCCGAGCGGCAGACCATAGACGCGACGGCCACGGAGATCGGCACCGCGGAGGTGAGCTCCGATGACACCGACGGCCGATGACCTTCGGCGCTGGCGTGACGATGTGGTGGCCTTCGCTACGGAGGCGGTCCACGTTCGGGATCCGGAGACCGGTGTGGTGGGTCCGCTGAAGCTGGCGGAGCATCAGGTGGCCTGGCTCCGGGAGGCCACGCGCCGGGATCCGGCTGGCCGGTTCGTCCACAAGGTGGCAGTGGCGAGCTGGCCAAAGCGCCAAGGTAAGAGCCTGTGCGTGGCGCTGGTGCTGGCCTGGCGGCTGGCCACACGGACCGGGGAGCGGGCCGGCATCATCGCCAACAGCGAGCGGCAGGCGCAGAGCAACCTGTACGACATGGTCTGCAGCATGTTCCGGAATTCGCCGGTGCTGGCCGGGTACGTGACGGACGATAGCTTTGGCACGCGGCAGCTCAAGGTGGCGGGCCTGAACAACACGCTGAACTGCTTCCCGGCGAACCACAGGACGGTTCAAGGTATCGCGTTCTCCTGCCTGGCCTGCGATGAGCTACACGCATCCGAGGACGGTGGCCGAGCCTGGACCTTCGCCAGCAACCAGACCGAGGCGGCGGACGCGCAGGCCTTGGTGGCGTCTCAGGCCGGGATGCCAACGGACGTGAACCCGCTCTGGCGTCTCTACAAGGCGGCGGAGGCCGGGAAGCCTGGCGTGTTCTTCAGCTACGGCCAGGAGGTGACGATGCCGTGGGCGGTCCGCCGGGCAGAGCAGGCGCGGCACGAGCTCTTGCCGCTCGAGTTCGAGTACCTCTGGCGGAACGAATGGGGAGCCTCCGGCGCCAAGCTGTTCCCGCCGGCGCTGGTGGCCGAGGCGGCCATGGATTACGCGGAGCCACAGACGGCCGACGAATGGCGAGAGCTGAAGCGGCAATGGGGATGGCTCGGCGAGACGGCCATCATTGGCGGTGGCCTGGACCGCGCCGGGGTCTCCACCGGTGGCGACCGAACGGTGTGGTCGGTTTGCGCTCGGTGTGACCTGGCTGGCCGGGAGCCGGACTTCCGTCTGGTTCGGCTCGAGGTGCTGCCAACCGGATCCGAGGCCGAGGTAATGGCCGCGTGGGACCGGACGCGCGAGGTATTCGGCGAGCCGCACAAGGTACAGCTAGAGGCCTATCAATGCGCCGACCTGGCGAACCGGATCCCGTTCGCCACGCTCGAGGCGCCATCGTCTCAGCGGCAGCAAGGCCTGTTCGGCCGGCTGTTCCGGGTGCTCTCCGAAGGCCGGTTCAGGTTCCCGGCGGATGCCGGCGTGGATCCGAAGACCGGCGCGAAGGGCCTGTTCGTGGCCGAGCTCCTGGCCTTCGAGGCGGAGAGCGTTCCGGGTGGTCTCATGCGCTTTGGTGTCCAGCGTGGTGGCCACGATGACACGTGCTACGCAGTGGCCTGGAGCCTGGACAGCGTGGCCAGCGCGGTGCGGCCGGCCGCCTTCATGCAGCGCCTCTGAGGGGGTCCCGCCAATGCCGGAGCAGATGTACAGCGACACCCACGTCGGCGGATGGGGACCCCCGAGCGCAGGCCTGGCCGAGCAGCTCCGACGGTGCGGGCTCTCCGTGGATCCGGAGCTCGGGGAGGTGCTGGTAGCGCACGACGTGACCTTCGCGTGTAAGCGCGTGTACTTCCGGCCGCGCGGTTCGGCGCTGGCCACGGGCTACCTGTGCCAGCTCGTGCTGCCGGGACCCGGCAAGCCGCGGCGCGGGAAGGCCGAGGAGGGCTAGCGGCGCTTGAACGGCCACAGGGACCAGCCCCGGCGGGGGGGCTCTGGTGGCGGTGCAGGTAAGGCCAGGAGCTTCTGAGCCGTATCCTGCCATGCGTCACGCTGAGCTCGGAGTTCGTCCACGCGCTCCCGGAGTAGGCGAACCTCTGTCCGAAGCGCCACCAGCTCCGGCCCGGACTCGCCACCGGCGGCAGGTGCCTCTTCCGGACTTTCGGGGAGGTTCACCAGGGCACCGACCCGCAGGAGCTCTGCCGTGTCTACACGGCGCCCTCTCTGCGTTACGGTGGCTGATATGCGCCCTACCTTGATCCACCGGCGAACGGTGCGCTCGTCCACGGCCGCAGCCTTCGCAGCCTCACGTATGGTCAACAGTCCGGACAATCCGGGCACCCCCGGACATCATGTTCGGGCCGGTGGCAGGGGCTCCTGTCAGGATGTTGCGCCGGCCGTGTCGCATCTTTCTTCGCGGGACCGTTGACGGGTGCACCGAGGCGGCGCATACTCCTACACGGTGCACATTGTGCACCTACACTCAGGACGAAGGGCAGACAATGCGAAAGAACCTGTACGTGCGAGACGAGGACGCGGAGCTGTTCGACAGAGCGGAGGCACTGGAGGGCGAAGAGAGCCTCTCTGGTGTCGTGGCAAAGGCGCTACGTGACTACCTCAGATCCAAGGAGGGCGGGCAGGAACCCGAGACAATCACACTTCACCCGGGCAAGTGGATTGAGGGCAAGGGGCCGATCCTGGACAGGCCCATATCGTTCAAGGGCTCCCTCATCGCTCAGAAGGTGGACGGGAAGTCCTCTTGGGCCATCTACCAGACCGTGGGCGGCAAGTTCGTGGTGTCAGAAGAGGGGGCATACGTCAGCAGGAAGTTCGGGCCGGCGAACGCAGCCTCCGTCCCATTGGGTGAGCCGGAGAAGATACGCGCAGTGAGAGTGGAGGTCTTCGGTACTTTGGAAGCTATCCCAACATCTAGCAAGACATTCTTTGAGAGAGAGAAGAGCATAGCTGTGCCACAGGAAGTCTGGACGCAGGCAGCGGCCACCATCCGCGCCATAGACCCCGAATGGATCGACTAGTCCAATGAGCCACGAGGCGAGGCAAGGCGAGGGCATCATCCCCGCATTCGCGGGAGAGCAGAAGCGCCGCCGGCCTGAGCTCCAGCGAGGAGGGGCCAGCGGCGCGGACCGAAGTCCGGGGAGAGTGTATCACGGTGCGGACCCACAACTACGTGGACGGCAAGACGTACGAGGTGCATCTATCTGAGGAGAGCTCGGCGAGCTCCTACGGCCAGCCCGTGGTGGTGACGGCCGACGGCGAGGCCATCGACCGGTTTAGCTGGGAGTTCCACGGCATGCTCGAGGCCACGGCCGAGGAGGTTATGGAGTTCGAGGCGTGCGGGTACCCGTGCCGGCCGACGGAGCCGAGGCCGGGAGAGGAGCCCGCGGTAACGCTCGGAATCCCGGCGGCGCCACCGGGGCTGTTTGAGCAGGCGGCGGAGGAGGAGCGGAGGGGCCAGGAGGGGGAGGCGCGGTGACAGAGTTTGAGCGCTCAGCTTATCACGAGGCGGGCCATGCGCTCTGCTACTGGGATAAGGGCATCCCCACGCAGAGGGTATCCGAAGAGGATGCACGCCGCATCATCGCCGCGGTGGTGCCACCGGACGAAGACGCATGAAGGGTACAGGACGGACCCTCAGCATATAGAATCAGAGAACAAGCAGCCGTCTGACGTGCTTCGGCTAGCTACCGAGGTTTCTGTGACGGCAGGCGGCTGCTCCTGTTCCCCTACACAGAGGGGGTATCAGAGATGGCGCAACCAGCGCACACCCTCGAGCCTGAGCAGTACGGCAACGAGCACTCCCC
>Ga0116184_10003695_pt1 | contig 12423 bp, 11 predicted proteins | sample AD_JPNNA5_MetaG_FD_89886 | JGI IMG/M metagenome (GOLD analysis project Ga0116184, IMG submission 89886) | Active sludge microbial communities of municipal wastewater-treating anaerobic digesters from Japan - AD_JPNNA5_MetaG | ecosystem: Engineered > Bioreactor > Anaerobic > Digestate | place... | reverse complement strand
AATTAATGTTACTAACTGCCATTAGAAGATAATAAAAATTTAAAATATTTGAATTTAATAATCTATTTAAAAGGTATAAATCTAAAATATTATTAGTTTTTGATAAAATAAAATATAACGATTGTTCTGGAAGATAGCCCTTTTTATCTATAGCAGAAATTAAAATCTTACCGGTTTTTCTTAAGACAATTTTAGGTTTAGTAGTTAATTTTGAGATATCATTTGTTCCCCCAAGTATATTTTCGTTTATGAAGTCGAAATAGCGAAAACTTTTTATAGTATTTCTTTCGATATTTCTTCCTAAAATCACCTTTACACTATTCAATGAAACCTTATCATCGTTAAATTCATTCTTTTTACCAATAAAACCTACACCTGTAATAAATAATTCTTTTAGTTTAACTAGATAAGTAGTTCTTTTAATTTTTTCAATAACTTTATAATAATCCTTTTTCAGGAAAAAACAATTATAATTATCATCAAAAAAAATATTTTTAGGTATTATTTCCCATTTTCTTTCCCCAAAACTTTTAAATTTAATTTTATCATCTGGTTTCGATATTTTTTTTCTTAATACAAAAATCACATTATCAGAATTAACATTTTGGAATTTTACATTACTTACTACATATTCTAACTTATACTTATAAAATATTAACTCTCTTAACTTTGAAAATTGTGAATTCTTAAAAATTCTATCAGGCACAATAAAACCGATTAATCCATTTTCATTCAATATTTCTAAAGATTTCCAGATAAACATTTCGGAGGTATTGGGTCTATACTTATCACAGGGGTAACGTTCCAAAAGCAATTGTAATTGTTTATTAGAATACAATTTTTCTCTAAATCTACCTTTCAAGGAAACCCAGGGTGGATTTCCAATAATAATATCAAATTTATCTTTAAATAATTTGTTCAAGTATTTTTTAGTATTTTGATAAATTTCAGTATCACCTAAAAGCAAATCAGCATTTAATAGTGTGATATTGAAATTTACCTTATTTTTATTTTTAATTCTGATTGATGCCAGTTCAAGTGCCTTATCATCAATATCTATACCATATAAATCAACCTTGGTTAACTCTAATTTTTTTATGAGTTGTGGAATTCTTTTCGTCATTTCATCTAAAAAGGCACCATCTCCACAAGAAGGATCAAGCAACTTCAAATTTTTCTTTGTGCCATGATATACCTTTAGAACCAATTTAGATAAAAACTCTGTATAAATCTCTGGAGTGTAAAACTTACCGTATCTTTTTTTATCAGATAAATCCATCATTTAAATATTTTACTATAAAATTTTTTGTAATCATCAAAATCGAGCAATAAAAACCCCTCGCAATAACCTTTTCCTTGTAAATTAGTAATTGAACGATAGCTATTTAAACCAATAATTGTATCCAAATAATTAATATATTTTAGTTGGGATTCATAACATTTTATTGCTTGTATTTTTTTCTCAATTATATCGCTTATATCAACTACAATATTTGGAATAATTGGCGTCCATACTTCATAGAACATTATCTTAGGGGAAAAACCTGTTTTTTTACAAACCTCATAAAAAATTAAATTAAGTATTCTATGTTGGTCATGATTATCAAGAAAAGATGGGAGCAAAATAACTTCGGGGTTAAAATCATTAATAATTTCATTTACAAGAGAAATAACCTTTTTTGAAAGTGTAAAATCTTTTTTAGATAAATTTAAATTTATATAATTTTTAATGCCTAATGAATACATTGCTTTTTTAAATTCATTGAGTCTTAATTCAATTGCCATTTCAGTATTCTCATCAGGCAAGCTATCACTATTATCTGAAAACAAAACAACTTTTACAGTTTTATTTTTATTTATTGCTTTAATTAAGAAGCCACCACATCCCAATGTTTCATCATCTGCATGTGGTGTTAAAATTAATATTCTATTCCATTCGATTTCATTTAGTAAATTAGGATATAGTGTAATGTTTTTGTCATATAGTTTTACATAAGAATAAAATCTACTCAGAATAGCTGATAAAATTTTATTATTTTTAAAATATCTTGCTATTTGTTTAATCATATTTTTTTGTTAAATAGAATTTCATTCTTAAAAATTCATACAAGGTAATCTTTTCAATTTTCTTATACCCACAATTTATTATAGCACGAATTGAAATGCTATTTTCCAATTCTGAATAGATATAAGAATAGCGAAAATTGTTCTCCTTTCCCCATATATTTAAGTGATTTAGCATTAACTTATAAAAACCCCTATTCCTATAAATTGGTAAAGTATAAACATCATAAATCACAAAACTATGTACTGGAACTTTATATTTAATTTTTATCTCATCAATAAATAAATCTGAAAAGCATAACCAACTAATATTTACAATCTGGTTATCTTTAAATAATGCCACACATTTATCATCTCTATCGAACCTATTTTGATATTCAAGTTTATACTCATTCTTATAAAACTCGGTTTCAATAAAATTTTTGTAATTCAAAAAAAGAATTTGTGTAAAACTATCATCAATAAAATTATTAGAAGTAATTTCTTTTTTAAAAAACAACAGTGTTTTTTTTGAAAATAATTTCATTAAATATATTTTTTAATTTTATAAGAATAAAGTGAATGGTTACAAAAAAACTATTGTTAATATTTATTAAATATCTTTTTAAATATCTTTTTTCAGGATGAAATCTAAATTTATAATCATCAGACCCTCGCATAAAATCAAACTCGTCATATTTCTTATTAAAACAATACTCGATTATTTTATGCAAATGAACCATACCCAAAGAATATTTTTGCAACTCAAAATCAAATCCAGAAAGATAAAAATATAGCTTATTGTTAAATAAAAAACAGAGACAAATTGATTTTATTTCATTATTTATTTGGCATTGAGAAGAAAGCAAAAAAGATGTGTTATTATATTCTTTTACAATTTGCTGAACGAAACTAATATTATTCTTGTCTTCAAAGAACGAAATTAATTTTTTTTTATTTTGTCTATATAAATTTAACTCAATAAGTTTTATAAGATCATTCTCATTTAAATAATTGCAAAAAACAAATTCTGAATTCATTTTTTGTAATTTGTTTATTTTCCTTTTCAAAGTGTTAATTGTCTTTTTCGAATATTCTGATAGATAATCTTCAATATTTCTTGAGGTTTTTATATACAAATACACTTCACTTTTTAATTCAATTTTAAAATATCTTGTATGTTTTAGAAAAAAAGTATTAGTTAAAGATTGATCGGGAATATCTCTTAAATCAAGATAATAATCAGAATAGTATTCAGATAAATATTGTATAAAAGAATTAATTACAGAAAAAAAATATTCGGAATAAACGATAAAGTCATTATATTCAGAAAAGATTTCTCCTAAAAAGGTAATTTTCTTTTTGCTAATAATTCCAATTTTATTATACTTTAATTTTTGTAATGGAGCTACACCAATTAATTTATCCCCACTAAAAGCTAATAATATCAATAAAGAATTTTTTTTTGAGAAGTGTTTTGAATAATTATATAACCATTCGAAAGTTTGAAAAATTGTCGATCCCTGAGATTTTTCTACAATACGATTCCATTCTTCTTTCAAGCTTAATAACTCTTCAAAGTTATTTGTTTCTTTTATTATGAACATAAATTCATTATTTAAGAACCTAATGTATCTTCTTTCTGAAAATTGAAACCCCGCAGAAATTCTTCAGTTTTTAATCTTTTTTTCCCTTCCAATTGCAATTCAATTATTTTCAAATAACTATCATTACAAGCAACAAATAAATCTTCTTTTATTACAAGTACTGAGCCGGGTAATAAATCTACCTTTGTATTTGTTTTTTCGCTCTTATAAATTTTTATTATTTTGCCTTTGTATGTAGTAAAAGCAGCAGGATATGGAGATAAGCCTCTAATCAAATTGTGGATTTTTTCCATTTGATTATTCCAATCAATCTTGCAGTGTTCTTTAAATATCTTTGGGGCAGGAGTTGCTTTTAAATCACTTTGCTGAATTCTTGGTGCATTATTATTTAAAATTGCATGCACGGTTTTAAGAACAAGATTTGCTCCAATTTGCATTAGCTTATCATGTAAATCACCAGCAGTTTCATCAGAATTTATATCCACCTCTTCCTGAAAAATAATATTACCAGTATCCACTTTATCATCTAAAAAGAAAGTAGTTACTCCGGTTTTTGTTTCGCCATTTATTATAGCCCAATTAATTGGAGCAGCACCTCTATATTTCGGAAGCAAACTAGCATGTAAATTAAACGCGCCTAATTTAGCTAAAGAATAAACCTCTCTTGGTAAAATTCTAAAAGCTACTACTACAATAATATCCGGAGATAACTCCTCTAAATATTTAATAAATTTTTCGTCTTTTAACTTTTCAGGTTGAAGAATTGGTAAATTATGTTCAAGAGCATATTTTTTTACTTCAGATTGGGATAATTTTAAACCTCTCCCTTGCGGTTTATCTGGAACAGTTACAACACAGGCAACATTAAAACCGTTTTTTACAAGAATATCAAGTGAGGGTACAGCAAATTCTGGAGTACCCATAAATACTATTTTAGCTTTATTTTCTTTTAAATCCATGAATTCTAATAAGCAGTTTATTTTAATGCAAAGGGGTAAGCTGGTTCTACATAACCACCTTTGATTTTATTAATTTTTCCTCTTAATCTTGCTAATTTTATTTTCCCAAGTCTCTCAGGGAAGAGAATGCCATTTAAATGATCGTATTCGTGTTGTATTACTCTGGCAAGAAATCCACCAACCTCTAAACTTTGTTCATTAAAATTACCATCACGATAATTTATTTTAATAAATTTAGGCCTTTGCACTTCTGCCCTTACTTCAGGTACGCTTAAACAACCCTCTTCATAAATCATTTCATCCCAGGTATTAGTTATCTTTGGATTAATAATTATCATTGGCTTTTTTAAATCTTTAGTTAATTCCAGTTCTTCATCAGATTCTTCTTTGATATCAGATAAATCAATCACAATGATAGAATCCAAAAGGCCAACCTGATTTGCAGCTAAACCAATACCATTAGCTTTTTTCATAGTCTCAAACATATCCATTATTATTTTTACTTTTCCATCATCAATATCTTTTATAGGTTCAGCCTTTTTCTTTAATACAGGGCTCCCATATAGATGAATAGGCATAATAGACATAAAAATTATACTCCTTTCAATGGTACATCAATTTCACTTACTTCAGTTACTTCTATTGTGGGGCTTGTTATCTCCTTATAAAGTTCAATTTGGCAGGAAGCAAATAACAATTTAACCCAAATTTTTCCTATAAGATAAAATTGTCTTATAAAAATTATTAAAATTATAGTAAAATAGTTTGTAGGTTCTATAAAGTTATCAATTAAAGCATATATTAAAAAAATAATTAATCCAATAAAAGCAATAAACCAGAATAAAGATGAAACAGTCCAAAAATTCTTTATCAAAAATTTAAAAGTTAACCATAAGTCTTCAAGAGTATCATAACTTTGATTGACAACAATTCTGACTCTAACATAGTCAAAAATTATCCCTAAAATGCCAAATAATGCAGCAATGAGTAGATATCTAAAGCTATTAGCAATAATTATAACTAACTGAGATTCAGTATTCTGAGTTAATACATCAATATATTGGATATAGGCAACATTTAGATAATATAAACCAGCATAACATATTAGCGAAATCAGAAATACTTTAAAAAATCTGAAAAAATATCTAACACAGCCATAAAAATAATCAATAAAGTGGTTTTTCCTAGCATCTGAGTTAAATATCTCATATATACCCCCCATTAAAAAAACTTGAATCAGAACAAATATTATACCGACCATTATCATAACATTGGGTATAGATTTTAAGACCTCTTGATAAGTATATTTAAATTCAATAAACCAGAGGAAGTTAAAAGAAAGAGATAAATCCTCTGCTTTCATATTATAGAAAAGAGAATCTTTCAACAACCCATAAATAGGACCGGTTAAAATTGCGGCAAAAGAAAGATTAATAATCCATAGAAAGATTAGAAACTTTAAATTTGAATTTACTTTTAATAATCCGTATCTAAATGCACTCCACATAATTATTATTTATTCCTTCTTGGGGGGTTCCATCCAGGTAATTTCCATGACTTTAGTTCAACATAAATACTGCCAATAATAACATTCATTCTTGCAGTTATAGGCACTCTTGCATTATCATTACTAAACCAACCCTGAAAATCTCCGGTAAGACCAAAAACACCAACAAACCCAGCTTTACCTTCAAACTTTAAAACATCGATAGGATAATTGACAGCATCAATTTCAACAGATTCATTTGTACAGGGATACTTTATATAAGCATATTCTTTCTTTTCATTAATCAAAACAGGTATGTTTAAAGAATTTTGAGAAAAAAGATATTCTCTTGCAGCAAAAAAAATTGACAATCCATCTTGAAACTTTTTATTATCAAGAGAAAGAGTATCTTTCATAAGTATGACTTTTCTTGATGGATAGCCACGTTCCATAAAGACTTTATTCTGTTGGTAGTTCAATTCATATTTTGTGTATTTCCACTCCCTACCCTCAAGCTCACTACCAATAAACTGATGAGAGTAAAGGCTTTCATCTATTTCACTTTCAAAAACATTATGCAATGAAACAAGAGGAATATTGTAAGAATCAATAAAAGCTATTGCTTTATAAACTGGTCTTCCATTCTTGTAATATTTATCTAAAGTTTTTATTCTAATAGTACCAAGCTTAATAAAAGAATAGCTTACTTCATATAAAAGCTCTTCTCCTGTTTTTAATACTTGACTTTTATAAGTACTTTGAAGTGAGGGTTTATCTATAAAGATAAACCCTCCAGTAAAAAAAAGAATAAAAAGAAAAAAGGGGATAAATCTATAATATAATCTCATTTTATTTCTTAGTTAACTTTGATAGTTTTTCTGCTTCGGGGAATAATTTTATTGCTTTTAACAACTGATTATCTATATCAATTCTTACCTTATACCAACCTTCATTTCCCCAAATATTTCTAGCAAAATAAGCTTTAATCAATGTTTTTATAGCCTTTTCGTCTTTATTATATTGTTCTTGATTAAATTCAACACCTTTTTCTTTTACTTTATCAATAAAGGGTTTTAGAATTTCATCAGTCACTACGAACTCTTTTACATATCTATCAATATCCTTTTTGTATTTTTCTCTTAACTCTTTACCATTTTGATCCATAAATGAATTTACATAAGAAAGTAACCACTCTCTATTCGATAAAGCTTTTCTTGAGAATAAAGTAAAAGTATCAGGTTTTACGACAAAATCAGGTGTAATTCCTCCTCCACCAAATACTTTTCTTCCCCCAACAGTTTTGTAAACAGGTTTTGTAGAATCCTTTTCAAGCTTATGTTCTATATTCTCACCTTCCTCATCAATTTTGTTTCTCATATCAGCTGTATACTTGCCCTTTTCATAAGGTTTTTGAATAAGCCTACCACTAGGCGTATAATATCTTGCGGTAGTAATTCTTATGGCAGAACCATCAATTAAATCCCACTGTCTTTGAACGAGACCTTTGCCAAATGTAGTTTCACCAACTATTAAACCTCGATCATTATCCTGAATTGCACCAGCTACAATTTCACTTGCAGAAGCTGATCCTTCATCAACTAAAACAATGACTGGATTTGTTTCAAAAGAACCACCAGGAGAGGAAAAATATTCTTCATCAAACTCAGGAAGTCTTCCTTTAGTGTAAACAATTTTCTTTCCGGCTGGAATCAGTTCATCAGCCATAAGAAAAGCTTGATCAAGGAAACCACCAGTATTACCTCTTAAATCTAATATGAGTTTAGTCATTCCTTGAGAAAGTAACTTTGTTAACCCATTTTTAAATTCTTCATAGGTTGTTTGAGCAAATCTATTTACAGAAATATAACCAACATCCTTTGTAACCATAAAAGCGGCATCCACGGTATAAATAGGGATCTTATCTCTTGTAATATTGAAGTCAATTAAATTTGGCATTCCAGCACGATATATTGTTACAACAACTTTAGTTCCCTTGGGACCTCTCAATTTACCAGGGACATCATCTCGTTTTATACCTATACAACTCTGGCCATCGATTTTTACTATTTTATCACCTGCCATAATTCCAAGTGCTTCCGAAGGACCACCAGCAATAGGAGCAACAACTAAAATTGTATCATTTATAACATCAAATTCAATTCCTATTCCATCAAAACTACCCTTGAAATCTTCAGTTACTTTTGACATTGCTTTCGGTGGTATATAAACAGAATGAGGATCTAATTGTGTTAATAAACCGGCTATTGCAGCTTCGACTAACTTTTGTGTATCTACTTTTTCAACGTAATTCCTTTGAGTCAAACTTAAAACATCCGAAAATTTCTGTATCTGTTCACGTAAGTTATCTCCGGAAATTAATTCATTTAACTTGGCACCAGCAACCAAACCAAAGAGTAAGATTATAACTAATAGATATACTGGGACTCTTTTTTTCAACATTTGTTACCTCTTAATATTTTATATTAAAAATTAAATTTATTGTATTTTGTTTTATTTTGACATCTTCATTTTTTAAGTTATAATTATATTCGAAAAAAATAAAAATATCATTAAAAGGTTCATAATAAAATGATATTGAAGATGTAAATATTTTCTCAATATTACCATCAAGAAAAATACTTTCTTCAGAATCAATAGCTCTATGACCACAATTTATATCTCCGCCAACATTCTTTACTAACAAACCTTTTTCATCATAAAGGTTTCTACCATGCCTTAAATAGTTAAATCCTAATTGTATATTTGCCCGATAAGTCAGATAATATTTTATTAACAAACTTAATTTATCTGAATTAGGTTCAATATTTGAGCCAATATAACTATTATAATTTGTATAATTATTTTCAATAAATCTATGACTAAATGTATACGGTAATATTTTTAGGTACTCAATGTTAAAATCAAAATTTTCAAAATTTAATGGTTCCGAAATAAAAGAACCTACCTGATATGAAAACAAATTGCCCCACCATTTTGTTCCAATTTTTGAGAAATCGATATCATCAATAATAAAGGTTCCATATAATTTAATTTTTGGAATAACTCTTGCTGCAGCATCAAATGAAATTAATGAATTATCCCTATCCTGTAAAGAATGCTCTACAGATTTAAAAAATATTAATGGCGTTAGATAAGCTATCTCAGGAGGTCTATTAGAATAAATAACCATTTCTGAAAAACCCAATTCAAGATTATTATTTAATAATGAAATACCTAATCTATGAGATGTTAGATATTTTGATGAAAAAGTTCTTTCATTATCAAATTGAATCGTTACATTATCATTTATTTTAGGTATTAGCCAGCTATGAATAAAAGAATAATTTATAATACCATAACTAAAATCCAACTTTAAAAAGTCCAACGCATTAACTGGAGAAATAATCATTTTTTCGTTATAACCTTGACCAAAAGATATTTTTTCTCTTCCCAATTGTATCATAAAAGGTTTTGAGTAATAAGATAGATAACCTTCAGTAAAATCAAAATTTTTTGATTTCTGTTCATGTATCTTATAATTATTTTTTAAGGTAATATCAGTAAGTGCTAAGTTTTTATCTCCTAAATACTGACCATTTGTAACAAAAAAATAAAAGCCTACGTTATCATTTATAGTTCCTCTCATTTTAGCACCCCAACGCAAAAGAGAAGAATTCTTTTTATCATACAAATCACCATAGCTCATTAAAGTTTTTGATTCAAATAAAGCATTTGAAAAAAAATTAAAATTTGTATCGATGTATGTATAAAGATATCTTTCTTTATCAGAAAAAAGATCGACTAAATTTTCTAAGAAATCACCCTTTTCAAAGAGTTCTTTTTTATTATCAGTTTTGCTTTTCAAATCAAATTCAAACTCTCTTTTGAAATCATCTAACATCTTTTTTTCAACTTTATTTAATTTAAAAGGGTTATTATCAAGATAGCTTAAATATTCTGCAACCTTATCTCTTGAAATTGGTAAAATTGCATTTGAATAATTATGTATAACACCCTTAACATATAATCGATTCAAAAAATTATACACGTTATTATTTATCTCAACATTTTGTGTATAGGAATGATTATAAAAGGAAACAGTAAAGAATATAAATAAAAAAAATTTTTTCATCTTATGAAAGTAATCGCTATCTTATTACCTCCCATTCTTCAGGGATAGATTTTTTAAAAAGAACTATATAAACACAATTTCTGAACCATGATACCATCACTTTTAAGTAACCATATCGACGATATCTTCTCGGGGATTCATATACTCTTAATTTATGAAGGAACTTGATTTTACCAACTTTAGCCAAACGAGTAAACAACTCAAAATCTTCTCCGGCTATTATATTTTCATTGTAACCTTTTACTTCAAAGAATTTTTCTCTTTTAATGATATGGCATTCTCCCCGACCCATACCCACTCCAAGATAATTCAATGTAGCAAAATAATAGTTATGAAATGTATGAAAAATTTTGTCAGAAAGCTTTTCTTCAAGAGGGAAAATCGAAACTTTACAAGTTAAGGCAATAACATTAGGGTCTTTAAGTTCTTTTGTAATTGTAGCAAAAAAATTATCTATATCCTTTATGTAAGTATCCGCATTAATAAAAAATAAAACTTCACCTCTGGAGTTAAAAGCCCCTTTGTTTCTACCTTCTGCAATTGTCTGCCTTCCTTCTGATTCATGTAAAATCAGTAAATCAGCGTAATTTCTTACCAACTCAACAGTACCATCAGTACTGCCACCATCACTCACAATAATTTCCAGATCATACTTTTTTCTTATTTCTGGTGTAAATTGTGATAGCAAATTACCAACATACTTTACTTCATTTAAAGTTGGGATTATTACACTTATCATAATTATTAAATTTATTATTTTTCTAAAGATATCTAAAAATTACAATAAAATCAATTCAGAAATTCCTTTTCCCCTTTAACTCAAACTTTTTTTATATTTTTTATTTTACAGATATGTAGTATACTTAGAAATATATTAAAATTTTTATTGATATTATTTTCTTGTTCAAATATTGATTGAAAATTTTATGTAGAAATTATGAAAAAGTTTATACTATTATTATTTAAAAATTACTTTTTAAAATTTATTGTATAATTCTTTTTATTACCATAAAATTTATAAAAAGAAAAACCAACCTCCTCAGCAAGACATCTAACCTCTTCTGGCTTCATTTTATCAGGATCTCCAGCAAGCTCTGAGATTGATAAAATTCCTTCTGGTTTAAGGATTCTATAAAATTCTTGAAAATATAACTCTTTATTCTCAACTTCTCCAATTACTGTTACTAAAAAAATTCTATCAAAGTAGTTTTGATTAAAATTAAAATTATAACCATCACATAAATAGTATTCAGTATTAAATATTTTTTTACGAACTAATCTTTTTCTTGCTTTGTTTAACATTTCTTTCTGAATATCAGCTAAAACGAGAATCCCTTTGGATAAATTTTTTGCAACATGAACACTGAAATAACCAGGACCGGAGCCAACTTCGAGCACGTGCATATCTGATTTAAGTTCAAGTCTTTGAATAAGCTTTTTAGGTGAAAAAATTATATTCCTCAATGGGAGCAAAAGAGTAAATGCCATTTGATGAGGGAATACACCTTTTGATGTAAATCTTTTTACAGTATTTTCTTTATCAAAAGACATTTAAAGCTTTTAGAAAAAATTTATCAAATAAAATACTTTGAATTTACAATAGCACGCCACTTAATAACATAATAGCTATTGAGAAATAAATAACCAATCCAGTAACATCAGATAATGTAGCTACGAATGGAGCTGATGATGTAGCAGGATCAACTTTTAAGGTTTTTAAGATTAACGGTAACATTGAGCCAGAAATTGTTCCCCACATAACAACTCCTACCAAAGATAAACTTACAGTTAAAGCCACCAACAACCAATGATCACCATACATATGAAAAGCATATTCCCAAATTGAAATTCTCAAAAAACCAATTATTGCAAGTATTATACCTAAACACAATCCAGATAGTATTTCTCTTTTCATAACTCTGAACCAATCACCGATATCTATTTCTCCCAAAGCAAGGGATCTTGTTATAAGAGTAGATGCCTGAGAGCCACTATTACCACCTGAAGAGATAATTAAAGGCACAAATAAGGCTAATACTACCGCCTTTGCAATCTCTTCTTCAAAAAAGCCCATAGCTGTAGCAGTAAGCATTTCTCCAATAAACAAAACAACCAACCATGTGGCACGTTTTTTTACCATCTCAAAGAAAGGGGTATCCATATAAGGATATTCTAAAGTAGTAACAGCACCCATTT
>Ga0116184_10003694_pt1 | contig 12423 bp, 8 predicted proteins | sample AD_JPNNA5_MetaG_FD_89886 | JGI IMG/M metagenome (GOLD analysis project Ga0116184, IMG submission 89886) | Active sludge microbial communities of municipal wastewater-treating anaerobic digesters from Japan - AD_JPNNA5_MetaG | ecosystem: Engineered > Bioreactor > Anaerobic > Digestate | place... | reverse complement strand
CCTGCTCGAGACCCTCAAGCCCGATGCGATGCTGGTGCTGGGCGATACCAACAGCTGCCTGTGCGCCATCCCTGCCAAAAAACGGCACATCCCCATATTCCACATGGAGGCTGGTAACCGTTGTTTCGACCAGCGCGTTCCCGAGGAAACCAATCGAAAGATAGTTGATCATATCTCCGATATCAACCTAACATACAGCGATATTGCCCGGGAATACTTACTCCGCGAAGGCTTGCCTGCCGACCGGATAATCAAAACAGGTTCGCCTATGTTCGAGGTACTTAACCACTACATGCCTAAAATAAAGGCATCGGATGTACTCGAAAGGCTTAATCTGCAGAAAGAAAAATTCTTTGTGGTATCGGCACACCGCGAGGAGAATATAAACAGCGAGAAGAATTTTAATGGACTAATACAATCGCTAAATATAATTGCCAAACAGTACGGTTTTCCTATTATTGTTAGCACCCATCCCCGCACCCGGAAGATGATTGAGGCCAAAAAGGTTGAAGTACGCAAGGAGGTTGTATTTTTGAAACCCCTTGGCTTTAACGACTATAACGCCCTTCAAATGAATGCCTACGCTGTGCTATCGGATAGCGGTACAATCTCGGAGGAATCGAGCATACTAAACTTCAGGGCGCTGAATATCCGTGAGGCGCATGAGCGGCCTGAGGCCATGGAGGAGGCCTCAGTGATGATGGTTGGTCTCAATCCCGAACGCATTATTCAAGGACTGGCTCAGCTGCGGAAACAAAAAATCGGCACCGAGCGTAACTTCCGCCCGGTAGCCGAATACTCAATACCTAACGTATCCGATAAAGTGGTTAGGATTATACTAAGCTATACCGATTATGTGAAACGTGTTGTTTGGAGCGAATAATGTAACCATAGAATGTTACACAGAGTTATTCGTTGTTCCCACAGTATTCCCCTGTGTAATATTTTGTAAAACATTCTCACAAAAAAACGGATAACCCAGCGCATCCCACACCAAACGACCAGCAGCATTACTTACAAAAAAGATTCCTAATTAGGTACCAACTCTATATTCTTTAATGTATCCTCATGTCCATGGTAGTATCCAGCCATCCTAGTTTTAGATGATTGATGGTAATGCTTATCTCTCTATAAAACTCTACTATATTGATTAACCTGTACATTTCAAATCTAGGAACACCTGTACACCCTAAGTTATTTGTGATTTAGGTTGATTAGCCCCCACTTTACCATATTCTTTGCTCGTTGGAACAGCAACTCTTTTGTCCATTCAAAGTAGTTATTGGTCCAGCGCTGGGGGTGAACGGTAATCATAATCTGGTTGGGGAGTTTGTTATCCTGCGCAGCTTTTATAATGTCGTTGGTAGTTTTAAAAACCAATCCTTCTTTTACCCAGCGCTCCTGCTGCGGCATCTTGTCGCGTACGGAGTACTTATAGCCATTCCAGCAACGCCCGGTATCGGTTACGTAAAAAAACTTGTCGAAATCAATATCAAAGTACGGCTCACCAATAATCCCCAATTGCCTATAATCATATTTCTTCCAAATATCCCTATTATCGAAGGCTGATTTTGGGCTTCCATGCATACAAATAGTTTTTACAGGGTATATTTTCCTAAACTCCTCCAAATTCTCGCAAAAATCTTCATATGCTACATCAATTAGTTTTTCAATTTCCTCTTCTTTTAACTTTTTACTTTTAACTTTTAACTTTTCGCTGGCTGAGTCCATCGTCTCATAATGATACCCAATCTCGTGACCCAAATCTGCTACTTGCTTAATAGTATCTACATTAAAACTCTCCGGTACCATACGGAAGTAGTAAGTTCCTTGAATTCCCAGCTTATTCTCAATTATTGCAGTTGAAAGGGAATTTTGGGGTTTAAGGTCGACGTCGTGGCGAAGAAGAGTTGATGCAATGGATGATTTTTCGATGTATTCATCAAAACGCTCAAAAATGAAGCCCTTACTTTTAAGGGCTAAAAGGAGATTATTATATTTTGTTAGGGTAAAATCCATTATCTAAAATTATACTGATAATCAGGATTTTCTTTCATAATCCTTACACTTTGGGGATAGTTTTCGATAAACCAAACAAGAAAAGCTGTTACATCAATTTTATCTTTTAGCATTTCATCTCTTCTAATCCTATAAATATCTCTCTCTATGTTAGAAATATCTTGAATCAATGGAATGATTTTATTCTTTAATTTTGGAGACAAACTATTGGTTAAATGATATCTATATTCCAGCTCATTGATTATACTAATTTTGTTTGCAAAATTATTAATTCTAATCGAAGGCGTTCCAAGCATTGCACATTCTACAGCCATTGATTGGCTATCACCTATAAAAAGATCTGCAAAATAAAGAATATGGTGTATATGTTCTTCTTTAATATTAAGAATATACTGCTCAAACTCCTGAGGTAAAATTTTCTCTGTTGAAATATATACTTTACCTAATTTGTTTAAATAGTTAATAACTACCCTTAATGTGGCTAAATCTAATCCTCTGGCATTGATATCATGATAAGCGCTTTGGCTTACTGTTCGAATAATAAAGTATCTTTTATCATTTATATAAGAATTCTTTATTTTTTCATCGGGAATAAAACAATTTGGGTGTAAGTAGGCTAATTTGTGATAACCAGCATAACCAATCTTTTTAAATGAAAAAGGCCATGTTTTAACAACTTTAGCAGAAAGGATAGTGTTTACAAAAGGGTAAGTTATTATTCCTTGAAGATATGTATATGTTATATCGTCTTCAGCATTAAAAATGCACTTTCTATTTAATAAAAAACTAACCCAACTCAATTGTGACAAGCACGTTACAAATAAATCTGGTTTGTTTTTTTTAAGTTCACTATATATCCTTTTGGTAGAGAAAAATAATTTTTTTGCTTTTGCATATAATCCTTCGTTTGGCTTTGTTTGTGCAATTATTGAATATTGAAAATTATAAGAATCGAGCAATTTTTTTAATATATCTTTATCACTAATAAATATTAAAATTTCATGATCCTTTTTAAGAATTTGCATTGCGTTCTTATATAGATGAAAGTGTGCAGGGTGCCCAAGACCAAATGCTATTTTCATATGAAAGATTTATAAAGTTCTTATAATTTTAGCCGGAACACCTGCAACGATAGAATTAGGAGGAACATCTTTTGTTACAACAGAACCAGCCCCAACAATAGAACCCTTTCCAACTATTATATTTGGTAGTATTATTGCACCTGCACCAATCCAGCAATCATCATCTAGGGTTATAGTCCCTTTAATAGGTTCTATCTGATTCATAAGATTAGACCAATTAGCATCAGACGATAGAATTAAAGTAACTCTAGGACCAATTGCAACACGATCTTTAATAATAAGGTTACACGTGTTTTCAGAAATAATACTTGCTACAATTAGATCATTACCAATATAAACTTTTTCTCCAATTGTAAAATTACAAAGCCTAAGTCCATAAACTCTCACGCCGTTATATGGAAAAGACTTGGCTAAAAACTTCCCGAATTTTCGTTTTATTTTCAAAAAAACTGAAACTTGTTCTATATCACTATTATTTGCGTATGTCATTAATCAACTTATAAAATTTTAAACCAATTTTTCCAAATTTAAAGAAACAAGGCTTATGGATGTATTCAAATCGTCCAAATTCAACGAGATTATTGCTAAATTTTAATTTATGATCCCTAACACCATAAGGAACATTGGGTTTCCCTGCTCCTCCAAAATCAAAAACTCTAAATTCATTTTCATTTCCCCACATTAAGATATTATATATCAAAAAGTCGTTTGGATATTTATTGCTCATTTTCTCATCGGCTCCAGCATACCAATCGTAAATTTTATCTTTAAAAATTAACTCCATTCTAACACCAATTAGCCTATCTTCGATGAATGCTCCAAATATTTTTAAAAGGCCAGAAGGGGAAAACTCTTTGTATGATAATTCGAAATATTCTTTAGAAGGGCAAGGCAAACCAATTTTTTTATAGGTACTTAAAATAAGATTTATTCCTTCGTGATATTCTTTTTCTGTCTGTATTTCTCTAAATATTAGTCCTTTATTTTGACTTTTTATTATATTCCTTTTTTTGTTTTTCGAAATACCTTGTTCTATTTTATTAACATCGGTTAAATCTATTAGAATATCTAAATGTTCTTCATATTTAAATTTATATGTTTCAAAAACAGATTTTAAATCTGACCAATCCCATAAATTTCGGAACTGTGTATAGATTACCTTTCCTTTTATAGTATCAAAGTATTTTGCCATAATCTCATGTAAATACCTAGGGTCATTATTTTTTATTATAGGACCTCCAATAATTATTGAACGAGCAGATAATCTCCCGATAATTCCAGAATGTTCTTTTTGAATGACCGCCAAAAGCATTCCAGTAAAAGAATCGTCATCTTCTGTATAGACAACTATTGGCTCATATTTTGAATATTTAATATATAAATTATAGAATTCTGGGGATTGGAATATATTTCCGTTTGGGTGTTGTAAAATAAAATTAGCCCATCGATTAATATTAATTTTATCCATTTAATACTTGTTTATATATACTAATTATTTTATTAGCTATAGAATCTGAATCAAGACCAAGTTTTATAATTCTATTCCTTCCATCTATTCGTTTTGCAAAATTTAAAGAGAGTTGTATTTTGTCTGCAACATCATGTGGATCGTATGTAGTAATATAACAACCATCTAATCCCAAAAGATTATCTTTTACATCTCCAACATCTGTCGAAACAATAGGACAATTACAAGCCATTGCTTCCTTAATAAATTGAGGCGACCCTTCGCTATAAGAAGTTAATAGTGCACAATTAACAGCATTAAGTAAAAGACTAACTTGCTGCCTATTATAGTTTTTTAACTCTAATAACTTAATTTTAGGATTATTAAGCAATTCAATGGCTTCTTTCGCTAATGGATAATTCTTTATTGAGTTATCAAAAGAAGATGCAAAAAGTATATAAATAAATTCATTTGATAAGCCCAACTCTGTTCTTGCTGCAATCTGTTCTGTTAATTTAAATAAACTTAAATCTACTCCACATGGGATTACCGAATATTTTTTGGAATGTATAAATCCGGATAATTGATCAGATACAAAAATTGAATATCTAGCCAGTTTATCAGCAAATATAGAATACTTTCGATTTTTTTTATTACTTATGTCTGTGCCATGAAAGGTAATAATTACAGGAACTAATCTTTGTAATGTTGCTAACAAGCCACTAAGGCCAAAATGAGCATGAATAATATCTGGTTTTTCTACTTTTATTTTTTTTCGCAACTTAAACAAATTCTGAAGATAACCCAAAATACCCGTGCCAATAATTGGAAAAAATGAAATATTAATGCCTTTTAAAGCAATTGCATCTGCCTGATCTTTAACAAAAGGACTTATTCTACTAGAGTTACCGCTACAAACAATTAATATTTTCATTAATATGACTTTTCTAATAATATTAAACTATAATACTGTTTTTAGAAATATCTTGTTGCAAATTTACTGAAGTTGCCATAAATAGCAAAACATATATACTAGGCGTGTATAATAGATATGAGCGATGCGAAAGAATCAATATTGCTATCGAAAATAAAAGTAAAGCATATAAAATATCCACTCGTCTAATAATAAAAATTATTAATAATAAAATAATAAATAATCCTATTATCCCAAATCTATATATTAAGCCTCTCCAATTTGTTGTCGGAATATCTTCTTGATCAAAATATCCTAAACCAGTAAACACTTTTGATGTTTTTGAAAAATCATCAAAATCTGTCAAAAATCTTTCAGAAATACGAGAATCAACAATGCTCATAATAGCATTATTCTTAGTATCAACATCTTTTAATACACGACCATAAGTCAATTCCTTTATTACGTCACCAGCAATTACAGTAATTACAACAATAAGTATAAATGGTAAAATAATATTTTTAGTAATTCTTCTTTCCTTAATTAAATGATGAATATAACCGAGTACAAGTATTCCAAAAAAAGCAGTGGAAAAAGTTAATACACCTGTGATTAAGAGTATTTTATTTTCTATATTTTTAAAGTTAAACTTCTCAATTGCTAACAATAAACCCAAATAAATGCCATAATGTCCAGGCTCTGCAAAAACTCCGGTTATTCTTAACTCCCCAACAGCAATATCTTCACTATATAGACTAATAACTGGACCGTATATTCTATAATAATCATCTGGATTATATCTAAAACTTGGTTTATAAGAAAAATAAGGAATAGGTATATGTAATAACTTTAATACCCAGAAAATTAATGCAAAAATGGCAATCCATACCATTATCTTTTTAAAATAAAAATACCCTCGAGTTATAATAATATCATCATAAAATAAAATTAATAAAAAAGGTATTTGCCAAACCATATGTCCCCACCTTAAATCATGAAATACAGGTGTAGTAAAATAAATTATAAAAATAAATAAATAAAATACTATTTGTTTTTTTTGATAATTTATAAAAATACCATTTTTGACATTTTTCTTAATTAAAAAAGTTAAAGAAATTGTAGTTAATATAAAAAATCCATAGAATAATTCATTGGGTAACAACCATTTTATATACGGATTGAGACAAATAAATAAATAAAGTGCAACATTAATTGCCGAAATTTTAACAATTGGCATAAATATAAAATAATAAAATCGACAAACTAATAATTAGTACAAGCTTTTTCGACTAGGTCAACTTCATAATCTACACGTTCCTCCCAACTGGGCCATTCATTATATATTAATTGTTGTGCATTTTTACCTAAAATTTCTCTTTTAGCGTCATCTTCTAATAAATTATTGACAATTTCTGGTAATTTGTCAATTTGTTCTAGATCTACAAGTATTCCTGTTATGTTGTTTTTAATTATATCCTCTGTTTTTCCAGTGTTTAATGCAACGATTGCCTTTTTACAAATCATTGCTTCAAAAACAGGATTACTCATACTACTCAACGCATTCATACTGATAAAAAGGTCTGCAATATTCATATAGTCTATTATTTTGTATTGCTCTTGTGAGCCAGCAAAATAAACAAAATCTTTAAGCCCGAGATTTATCGAGAGTACCTCTAAATTGTTTTTTTCAACTCCATCACCAACAATTACTAATTTAACATTTTTACTATGTTTTAATAATTCAGGCATGGCCTTAATAATAAGGTCTATTTGTTTAGATTTTACAAGCCTAGACACTGATAATAAAATCTTTTCTCCATTGGGGGCTAACTCTTCTCTTAATAGAACATCACTTTTCTTATTCGCCCAACTCTTATCAATCCCATTTCTTAGAAAATGAATTCTATCTTTCTCAACACCGTATGAAGTTGCTACTTGTTCGGCAGATGTTCCATCATTGGTTAATATATACAAGTCCGCCTTTAATAAAAAAGCAAGATGAATATCAATTTTTAGCATTTTCTTAAACTTTGTACTTGAATAAAACTTGCCTACACCATAAAGTCGAAGAACATACTTTGATCTAAATATTTTTGAGAGTAAAAAAGCAGGTAGGGCTGTTTTTGGAGTATGAGCGTATATAACATTTGGTCTATTCTTTATCGAATATCTGAATCCCATTATAAAGAAACAAAAAAATGAAAAGGGTGCAAGTAATCTTCTAATAATGCCCTGTAATCTACCTTTATTAAATTTAATAACCGCCCCACATATTCTCTTTACTTTTATACCTCCAACTTCCACATTTGTTTGGTTTTTATCATTTGTCAGATAATATACTTTGTGCCCTCTATCTGCAAATGCCTTTAAAGGTAAATAGGTAGACATTCGTCCTTTATTCTCTCCTAAATCCCAAATTCCAAGGGATGAAAGATGTAACATATTTAAAGTTTCTTTCATATTTTTATTATTAACTAATACTATTTAGTCTTCTTTATAATCCAAAACACTAGATATGTTGCAAAAAAGTAATGTAAAGAAAGTCCTATACTATATAAAATTAATGTGTAATTGGGAGTCCACTTCATTAAAAAGGATATAAAAAAAACAAAAAAAGTCATTAAAACTCGACTTATCTCAATTAATAACACCATAGATTGTTTCTCAAAAACGCTAAGAATACCCTCACTTATTGGACTATATATAAATTGAGTAAGGAGATAAGGTGATAATATGCTCGCAAAGACTCCAGCTTCATACCATTTTACTCCAAAAACAATCTCAAATATTACAGGACCAAAAAAAAGAATAACAGAGAAAGGAATAATGCTAAATAAAAATAACTTACGTGCTACATTCTTGGTTATTTTAAAAATTTTATCGGGCATTCTCTTTCCTATGGTTGCAATTTCGGCATAATATGCCTTGCCTGTAGTATAGCCAATAAGAGATATCGGTAGAGAAAGCATCATTGTTGCTAAGCCTATTTGACCTGTTGTATCTGCTCCAAAATGCCATGCAAAATAGAGTAGTGGCGCTTTTGCTGATAGATTAAGCAAAAACTGGGATGGTATTCGGTACTTAGGAAAATCTGAATATCGTTTACTAAAGAAAATAATGCGTTTCTTTGAAATATATCTTACGTTGTTAACAAAATGTTTTTTTAAATCTTTAAACAACCGGATAATACCTCCGGCTTGATTAAGTATGTATCCAATTAATAGTCCTAATGGTCTAATACCAATAAAGCCAAATGAGACTTTAACAACATCGCCAATAATTTTTTGCCAAACTTTTGTTTTTGCTAATGGATTAAACTCTTTTTTGCGGATAGCCCAGCCTGACAATAGTTCATATAATCCAGTTCCAGCAAAAGCAATGGGCACAAGCCACCAGTAAATGGTTATTTGATCCATTGAAAAGAAAACAAGTATTCCCTGGCCAAAAAACATGAATATAAAAAAGAGAAAGAGCGTTGAAATCGATAAAAGAAGAAAAGAGAGAACTGAAATATTAAAAGCAGAACCATCATTTTTAGGAAGCGGAATTGCTAAAGAATACCGAAATGTTCCAAAAGGAACCATTAGCGCAACAAGTGAAGTAAACACCGACAAAACACCCATATGCTCGGGGAGGTATATTCTTGTTATGATCGGAGCCGTTATCAATCCAATAACTCGGGCAATACCATCACCTGTTATAAGCTTTGTCATATTACGAAAAATGGCTCCTTCGTGACTTTGCTTATTCCAACTATTAAGCACTTTTTGTTTAAGCAGAGTTAACTTACTAAAAAATCTCATTTTTATATTTTATATTACTCCCCTATTCAGCAGAGGCTATACGCCTCAATCGTATACATATATTCGGGATTTGCACAGCAAATTACTGATTTTTGCTTGAGTTGTTGCATAAACCCACCCCTGCCCTCTCTTCCTGTACGACAGAAAGGGAGTATTATCTGCAGCCAGTATATTGACCTGTTGATGAATGTAATAACCAAAAATAACATTTTGTAAATCTGTTCAACATTTGTTTTCAGCGTTCTATCACTCAACCAATTCATTTTTTTACGCCTCTCCAGTTCGCATTGTTTTATTTGCATGCATTCTTCATTACTATATCGTTATTGTTTTGCACTGGTAACTGTATTATATGCCGCACTCGTCATAAGACGAGCGCTAACGAGGGTTTTCACTGTGAAACACTGTGTGAACCTTGTGAAACTCTGTGATACATATTTAGTTGATAGTTGTTCGTTGATTGTGAATTAGAAGAACGCACGCGTCATGAGACGCGCGCTAACGAGGTTCACATTTAATCTTGAATTTGGAATCTTAAATCTTTCTGTACATTATTTACAGCTTCGCCCCGTCAGTTACAGGTTATTGACCTGCAATTCAAAACACCTATTTTTGCTAAGGCTGTATATATTTTACTTTAATTAAGCAACCTATTATTTTAATAGTTGTAGCGATTTTTCAGCTACGTTAAAAATAACAATAGGTACAGCCTCATGGTTTAAAATAACCTCTTAATGCGTTCCTTCCAAGTCAGTTGTGGTTCATCGTCGTCGGAGTAGTAGCCGCTTCCGGTATAAGGGCCGTAGCCATACCCGTAACGGTAACCGTACCCGTAACTGTAGCCATAGCTGTAGGCATAGCTGTAGCCGTAACCATAGCCTCGTCTGGGAGCAAAGTCGTTTATCACCAGTGCCAGGTTACGCACCTCGTGGTGCTTGTAAATGTCGTTAATCAGGTTTAGCACCTCGCGCGAGGAGTAGCCAAATCTGACCACAAAGAGGTTGGCATCGGTAAAGCGGGCAATAAGGAAAGCATCGGATACTATGGCAACCGGGGGGCTATCAATCACCACGTAATCGAAATTACTGCGAGCCCAGGCCATAAACTCATCCATCTTGGGTGAACCAAGCAGCTCGGCAGGGTTTGGCGGGATTGGCCCTGAGGGCGCATAGTAAAGGTTATCAACCTGGGAGGGGAAAATAATATCCTCTATATTGCTCCTGCCAATCAGGTATGTGCTTATACCAACCGTTCCGGTATAGCCCATAAGCCTATGCAGGCGGGGTTTACGGAGATCCAACCCAATTATTAATACCTTTTTCCCAGTAACGGCAGTAATGGCAGCCAGGTTTGCCGCAATAAAGGTTTTACCCTCGCCCACCACGGTGGATGAAACCGATACTACCTTTTTATCGGGTTCGCGTAGCAAGTACTGCAGGTTGGTTCGTAATCCCCTGAACGATTCGGTTAGGGTCGATTTTGGTTTTTCTATGGCTGGCAGTTCCGTTTCGTAGCGATTATGACCTAATGTGCCAATAACGGGAACCTTAGTGCGGCGTGAGATCTCCTTAAGGTCAACAAGCTTATCGTTGAAAAAGTCAAAAATTAGCATGATAATAAAGGGAAGTGCCAATCCGGCCAGCAGGGCAATAAGGTAGTTCATCTGCTTCTTGGGCTTAACCATGGTGGCATTTTCAGCCAGAGCATAGTCAAGTATCTTGTTATCGGGTATATTTGAGGCGCGGGCAATAGCTGCCTCGGCACGTTTTTCCTGGAGGTAGGTGTACATCTTGTCAATCAGCCCAAAGTCGCGCTCAAAACCAATGAGCAGACGCTCATTCACAGGCAGGCGGGTCATTTCGGCTTCCACCTCCTTAATGCGGTTTTTGAGCTGTTTCTGTGCAATGGCGTTGGCATCAACCAGGCTATTTACCTTCTCAATCAGCGACTGGCGCAGGTTCTCAATTCGGATGTCGAGCTGCTCTAGGCCCGGGCTGCCAGGCTTAACCGATGCGCGGAGCTCCTCGCGTTCAATGTATGCCTTTGAGGCCTCGGCCAGCAGGGCGTTCAGCTGCGGATCGTCAACCCCCAGTACCGATGGGGCAATAATTGTGTTCAAATCCTTGCGTTGGGCAAGGTAATCCTTTAGGTAGCTGTAGTAGTAACCCTTTAGCTCAATAGCACCCTGCTCCTGCTGTATGCTTCTTATCCGATCGATTAGCATACTGCCCTCGCGCGATATATCCACCACCCGGTTTGCGGTACGGAAGTCCTGCAGGCGTTGCTCAGCCCTACGGAGCGAGTCGGTCATCAACGCTAGCTGCTTGTCAATAAACTTTACGGTGTTCTCGGCTATCTGGTTCTTTTCCTCCAGCCCTCGCCTGATGTACACCTCCATCAGCTTATTCAGGTAATCGGCCTCCTGTTCTGCCACAAAGCCTTTGCTATTCAGGGTGAGAATGGAGCCCTTTTTGTCGTTCAGGGTAACCGTTACCTTCGATTTATACTGCAACGCAAGCGCATTGGGGTCGTTAAAGTAGAAGTAGTACTTACTTACAGTTTGTGCATCCTTGTAGCTGGCAAATTCACGGAGCTGCAGGGTAAAGTTGAAGCTCTCATGGTTAAAGGGTTCACCAAAGTGCATGGTGCGCTTAATGCCCATGCCATCGTCAATCTCAACCGTATAGCGTAGCGAGTCGTGAATAGTTATGTAAACAGGATAATTTAGCAGGTTTACCGCACCGCTATCGGTTATTACCTTAAAGGGGCATCGCTTATATAGCTTCGATTCCTTAATGCCACGGCGGCCAACGGCTACGTAGGTTACGTTAAATTCATCGAGTTCTTCAATGGTTTGGCGGGCCAATGAGTACGATTGGAGTATGCCTATCTCGTTCTGTACGCTTTTGGTGTTCTTAACCAGCCTTAAGCTTTGTATTAGCTGCTCGGCGCCCACATAGGCTTTTGATTGGTCGTCGTCGCGCACAATTACGCTTGAGCTAACGCTGAAAACCTGCTGTGAGTAACGGTTAACCAGGTATGCCACAAAAAGTGCAATGAAAACCGATATGGCGTACCAGTACCAGTTGGCTATTACGCGGTAAAGCAACTGTTTAATGTCGAGGGTTTCCTCCTCGGGGTATCCGGCAGGGTTTCGGG
>Ga0116184_10003691_pt1 | contig 12428 bp, 8 predicted proteins | sample AD_JPNNA5_MetaG_FD_89886 | JGI IMG/M metagenome (GOLD analysis project Ga0116184, IMG submission 89886) | Active sludge microbial communities of municipal wastewater-treating anaerobic digesters from Japan - AD_JPNNA5_MetaG | ecosystem: Engineered > Bioreactor > Anaerobic > Digestate | place... | reverse complement strand
TTCTTCTTATTTTTATTTTTTGAATCGCAGATTTGGGCTCAATCAGGTATCAATTTTTACAGGAGTTCCGCCAACTCATTATATTGGGCTAACAGAAAACCGTATACCGGATATTGGCAACAAGATGTTTATTATAAAATTAATGCTTCTATTAATGAGAATACCGATATTCTAGATGGGTACGAAGAATTAACCTATTATAATAATTCTCCGAACGATTTGGAATATGTATATTTTCATTTATATCAAAATGCTTATCAACCTGGATCCTATTTCGATAATTTATATTTAACTAATGGAAATAAACCTGATTATGGTCATTATGAAAGTCAGGGACTTGGTATACAAATTGAACAAATTACGATTAATAATGTGGACGTTAAAACAGAACTCGATAATACCATTCTGAAAGTATTTCTTCCGCAATCGCTTAAAAGTGGGGAATCAATTACTTTTAAAATAAAATTTAAAACTTTTTTCGATATTGAAGCTTCCTGGCGCCGACTACGCGTATATAATGCATACGGTTTCAAACATTATAACGGCTCTCAATGGTACCCACGTATATGTGTTTATGATATAAAATCAGGATGGAATACAGACCAACATTTAGGGCACGAATTTTACGGCGATTTTGGTGTTTTTGATGTAGAACTTAATTTTGCCAATAATTTTATTGTAGAAGCAACAGGCGTACTTCAAAATGAAGAAGAAGTGCTACCTGCATCTTTAAAAGCAAAACTTGATATTACTAAATTTAAGGATAAGCCATTAGGCGAAAAGCCATCTATCATTATACCATATGATAGCACTATCCGAAAGACATGGAAATATTATGCCGAAAATGTTCACGATGTTGCTTTTGTAGCAGACCCGACCTTTCGTATTGGAGAAGTAATATATACTCCCAACGGCGAAAACGAAAACGCCATTAAATGTATTTCATTAGCAATGGAACCCAACGCTTCCCGATGGCAGAATGCAGCCGAATTTACTGCTAAAATTGTAAAATACTATAGTGAAACATTTGGCACATTTCATTATCCTAAAATGATTGTAGCCGATGCTGAATCCGGTATGGAATACCCAATGCTTACCATGGATAGCGAACTGGATCCGGATTACAAGTATTTACTTGCTCATGAAATAGGTCATAATTGGTTCTTTGGCATGGTTGGAAGTAATGAAACATACCGTGCTGCCATGGATGAAGGGTTTACAGTTTTTATAAGTTCATTGGCGATTGATAGCCTATCTAAGACAGAAGCGATTGAATCGCCTAATCCTTCAAAATATGTAACTAATTTCGAAAAAAAATATTCTTTCACCGAAAAAATTATATATGAAACATATTACCGGCATGCTTTAGAAACAGATGGCGTACAGTTAAACACCCATTCCGATGCTTTTAACACCAATGAAGCATACGGAAATACCTACCGACAAGTATATTATAAAACAGCTGTTATGCTAAACAACTTACAGTATGTTTTAGGAGACACATTGTTTTTTGCAGCCATGAAAAATTATTTTAACCAATGGAAATTTGCGCATCCTACTATAGAAGATATGAGAGCTTCTTTTATAGCTTATACTAAAACCGATTTAAATTGGTTTTTTGATCAATGGCTGGAAACGAATAAAACAATTGATTATTCTATAAAATCAGTAAAACCTGGCAATAAAAAAGATCAATATATTGTTACTTTTAAAAGAAAAGGCCGAATGCAGATGCCTATTGATTTTTCGGTTATCAATAAAAAAGATTCTATTTATCATTTTCATATTCCAAACAACTGGTTTATAAAAAAAACCGATGCTACTGTACTTCCCAAATGGTTTGGATGGGATAATTTAAACAAAACATATCAGGCGACTATACAGGTAAAAGAAGGTATTTCAAATGTAATTATAGACCCATCGGGGAAGCTTGCAGATTTAAATATGATTAATAACAGTTATAGACTTCCCTTATCCATGCGTTTTGACCCCAAAATAGAAATGTCTCCTGATCGAAAAAAATACGAATTTATGGCATGTCCAAATATATGGTGGAATAGTTACGATGGAATTAAACTGGGATTTCAGTTAGGCGGAAGTTATTTTAACTATAAACATATTTTCGATTTAAAAGTATGGGGAAACACCGGCGTCTTTCAAAACGAAACACTAGCAAAACCTAATTTTAATTTTTATGATGCTATTTCGTATTCTATAGACTATTTTACGCCCCTTCCTTCTTTTTCCAAAAATACAGCAATCCTTTTAAACGCAATAGATTTAGACGGAGTTCATTCTTATAAAGCTGAATTTGAAAAAAAAAATCAAAAACAAAATATCCGATATTACATTCAATTCCATTCACAATATATTCACACTTATGATGACCGGAAATATTTATTATATCCGGATGAATGGGGAATTTCGGAAGAATTAGGAAAAACAAAATACAACAATAGTATCACTTTCGGGTTCGACAATTCATATAAAATTAGATTAGGAATAGGTTATAATTATTTTAAAATACGAACATCCGCTTTAAATAGCTCCTACAATTTTACGACGATTAATTTCACGAATATTCACCAAAAAAATATTTACAAACTAACCCTTAACACGCGTATATTTCTGCAATACTCCAAAGGAAGCGCTATTGCCGATGAATCATCCTTATTTTTTGCAGGAGGGAATCCGGAAGATTTATTAAATAATAAATTAACCCGCGCTGTGGGCTGGATTAATAAAGAGTGGGTTGGATATGGACTTAATACGAATCATTTTCAACATAGCGGAGGGCTAAATCTTCGTGGATATGCAGGGTATTTAATGGCAGAACAAGACAAAGAAGGGAATGTTATTTACGCATATAAAGGGCATAGCGGAATTGCATTAAATACCGAGATAGCATTTGACAACTATTTATTAAACAGACGACAAAAAATCTTTGAGTTTATTGATGTATCCACATATATATTCGGGGATGCCGGCATTTTAAGTATTAATAAGATATCTGCTCCTCTTTCGTTTAGTAGTTTACGTGTTGATGCAGGAATTGGAACCACTTTAACCATAAAAAAATGGTGGGTTCTAGATAAATTTAAACCCCTAACATTCCGTTTAGATTTGCCCTTTTTCTTAAATCGTCCTCCGTATGAAGAAGACCATTATTTTAAATTTAGATGGGTGGTGGGAGTATCTAGAAGATTATAACCTATAAAAATCTTTTCACTAATATTTTTTTTAAACTAAAAAAAAGAATATAAATGAAATAGATTAAAGGGTTAATAATATTAGGAATCGATACTTTTTTACTAAAAATATTTTAGAACAACTTTTATGGCTAATTATAATATGAATAATTTTAAAAATCAATAATTATTGAAAATGTATTAAGCTAAATTTTAATTTTCATATGTCTAATTTTATATTTTCAAGTAAATTGTTAATATAAAGACTGAATTTTATATTTTTGCTAACACGTAATTCTAAATATATAAAAGGATTGAAGTTATTTGGGAAAGATTTAAGCAGTACATTGGTTAAAGATACAATGATCTATATGTTTGGATCCGGTATTCAACGTGCTATGGGTATTTTACTCCTTCCGTTATATTTAAATGTATTAACCCCAGACGATAACGGTGTAATTGAGATAGGAAACAATATTATTTCCATTTTTTTTATATTATTCTCTTTCTGTTTACATCAAGCCATCTTTATAGAATATTACCACTTTGAAGAAAATAAACGCATAAGGCTATTTCAGCAGGCTTCTGCCGGCTATATCATATTTTCTCTTCCCTTATATTTAATCGGTTTTATAATTTTATTTTTCTTCAACAAATCAATTATAGGTGTAGAATTTTCGGTTATTGCTTTAATTTGTGTAACAACATTCAGTTTTTTACAATTCTTTCAGATTATTTTTTTGCAAGAACTTAGATTTCAACGAAAATCTCTAAAATCAACAATATTTACAACGTGTGTAGGTTTGGCTACAGCTTTCACAAATATACTATTGGTGTATTATTTAAAATGGGGAGTAAACGGAGTATTTATCGGAAACCTCCTCGCTCTTTGCTTAGTACTTATATATATATTCTATTATTTCAGAAAAAGTTTGTTTTTTAAAGTAGATTTTAAAGAAATCTTTAGATTAATTGCTATAGGGTCGCCACTAATTATTTCAGGAATATCTTACTGGTTATTTACAGGAGCCAATAACCAGATATTAGTGCGTACCTTAGGAGCAAATAACCTTGGACTATATTCAATTGCCATTAAATTTGTAATTGTTTTTCAACCCTTGTTAATTCAGCCATTTATTAACGCTTATACACCCCATTTATTTAAAAAATTCTCTGAAGGGAAAATATATTTTCCATACAAAATCCTTTCACTTAGTGCAATTATCTTTTTTATCCTGCTTGGTTTTGTGATTAAATTCGCCGCCGGCTTTATTGTTGTTCAGCAAGATTATCTGGACGTTCTCTGGCTAATCCCAATACTCATGCCTGGAATGGCATTTGTATTTATTGTAAATATAATGGTATTACCTATGATCTATCATAAAAAAACGAAACAGATTGTTTTAAACATCGCAATTGCCGGCATCGTATGTATGGTTTCATGCTTTTTTTTAAGTAGATTATTTGGACTACTAGGAGCTGCTATTGCATACCTTATAGGCAATGCTGTATGGGCATTAGCTACGATTTGGCAAACGAAATGTGTAATAAAAAAAATTCAGCATAACTAAAAACAAAAAAAATATTTAATTGAAACAAAAGAACAAAAATATTAAAACACTTTTTCTTACTTACGGAGGGTTCAATCATGCTAGTAGCCGTATTAGAGCAATTCAATATTTTAATCTATTTGAAAAGGAACTTAACTTTAATATTTCCTGGATACCTCGTACTAAAACATTTAAAAAAAACAATCTTGCTTTCAAATCCATAGTCCTTCCTATATTAAAAAGGTTTTTTACATTAAAACGATTTCTGCAAATTTTTTTCAATCAATATGAACTTGTTTTTATTCAACGCTTCTTTCTCGAAAAGTACTTGATATCCTTATTAAAAAAAAGAAACACAAAAATAGTTTACGATTTTGATGATGCCATATTCCTTGGGAACAATGGGAAAAACGAATCAAATACGCTCCGATTATTGAATTCCGCAGATAGTGTTATTGTTTCAGCTCCCGAACTTTTTTTATTTTGTAAATCTCATAAAATATCTGCTCCAGTTTTAATAGCTAATTCGCCTATAGAAATTGAACGCTTTACTCTTCGTAAAGAAATTAAAAAAGAACGTGTAACAATTGGATGGATAGGATCTTATTATACAACTCCGTACCTTTATAATATTAAAAATGCATTAATTAAATTGAGTAAAATAAAAAATTTTGAACTATTATTAATAGGTGCTTCAAATATTCATTTTGATAATATAATAATTAAGACTATTGCTTGGTCTTTCGAAAAAGAACCGGAAAACTTATCTCTTATGGATATAGGAATAATGCCATTACCAGACGATGAATTTGCAAAAGGAAAAGGGAGTTATAAACTTTTTCAATATATGGCAGCTGGAATACCTTTAATAGCGAGTCCTGTAGGGTTAAATTCTCAGATAGTGCAAAACGGTCAAAATGGTTTTCTTGCCACAACTGAAGATGAATGGATTAAATATCTTTCTATTCTTATTGACGATCCTTTAATGAGAACTAAAATGGGAAATATTGGAAGAAAGACAGCAGAAGAAAAATATGATAGAAAAATAATATTTGGTCATATAAAAAAAGAATTACAAAAAATAATAGAAAATGAACACTAGCAAATATAAATCCTTAGTTTTCGGAAAAGATGAAATAGTCATTGAACTTGGTTGTGGTCCATATAAGACAAAAGAAGCTATAGGTATAGATATTTTTGAAGCTAAAGAAGTGGATATTGTTGCAAATCTTGAAGATGGATTACAATTCATACCAGACAATTCCGTTGACAAATTAATTTCAAAACATTTCCTTGAACACGTACAAAATCTTGAATTCCTAATTTCTGAGATACATCGCATTTTAAAACCTGGAGGTATTCATATTGCAATCGTTCCTCATTTTTCGAATCCTTACTATTACTCTGATATTACTCATAAAAAAAATTTCGGACTTTATACTTTTGATTACTATGCATCTGAAAATAGTAAATTAAAAAGGAAAGTCCCCGATTTTTACCAGACGAAGAAGTTCGAAATTAATAAAAGAAACTTATTTTTAAATCACCATTTTTTTTTAGAAATTATTTTAAAAAAGGTATTCAATTATTTGTAAATATAGGAAATTACACACGAGAATTTTACGAAGAATGTTTCACTGGCATTATTTCTTGTAGTGAAATATATTTTGAAATGAAAGCGTTAAAATAATTAATAATTTAGGTAATTATTTTTTCATATAAAATTCTATGAATTTCTTTTTCTCTTTTTTCAATACTAAAATTATCTAATACAAACTTTCTGCATAAATAACCCGTATTCATTTTTAATGCTTTATTAACAGCTTCTTCTAGATCATCAACGCTTCTTTTTTTAATCACGATACCAGTATTTCCAATCGTATCAGGAATCCCGTTAACATTAGAACCAACTGGTATGCATTCAAAAAGCATCGCTTCAGCTAAGCTATTCGGCATACCCTCGGTAATAGATGCTTGTACATAAACGTGTGCTTTATTATAATATTCAAAAAGTTTTTGTTGTTCTAAAAATGAAAATATTTTTAAGTTCTTTAAATCGGAAATTGAATAAGTTGAATCCAACCATACTTTATGTTCATCTTTTACTCCAATAATTACGAAATTTAATTGAGGATCTATTCTTGCTAGTTGAACTAAAATATCAAAACCTTTATTTATTACATCAAACGTTGAATTTGTTTTTCCTATAGATAAAATTAGGTTTGGATCTTTTGAAATAGCATAATCTCTTTTAAAAAAATTAGAATCATACCCATTATGAATAACTTGAATATTAGTTTTAAGATTAGGTATATAATATTTTATTCCATCTTTTTTCCCTTTTGGATCGTAATAAAAATTTTCATGATATATTAATGTTTCATGATTGGGCAATATTAAATGTGCATTCTTTAAAGCATATTTTACAAACCATCCCCTATATTTTTTATAAAAAACTCCTTTTTTTAATTTAGGGTAATTTATAGCGTCCATACCTCCCATAAGAATAACAACCTTTTTATTATATATTTTCCCTACAAACGAAACAATCGCAGCATGATAATCAGCAAACCAGGTAATAAAAAAATCATTTCCTTTTCCTTTAGTCAGTAAATAAAAAAAAAGTTTTAATGATGCGCTAATCATTTTTACCATAGATTTACTCATCTTTACTAAATAGGGGTCTACCAAAAAATCTTTTTCTAAAATTTTCTGGTCAGAAAGAATAAACGAAGAGTTTGAGGGTTTAATAAATATTACTCGTGTCATAAACAGTTACTCTCTATTATTTTACTTAATTCTTCTGCTTGCATTTTTCTTGTATATTTTAAATGTACCTCTTTTTTATTATCCAGGTTAATGTTTTGCTTCCATATTTCAATTAACCTATTAATATAGGTTTTAAGTTTTACTTTCTCTTCGTATGAAAATGTCATTCCTGCAGAACATTCATTAATAATCTTTGAAGCATCCCCATGCTCCGGACCTATGCATATAATTGGTTTTCTTGATGCTAAATATTCAAAAATCTTACCAGTTACAATTCCTTCATTATTTTTAATCTTTGGTATAGCCAATAATAATACGGTAGTATTAAGCATAAAAACGATAGAATCCTTATGAGGGACATGATTAATATAAATTACATTTTCATCTAACCCATTATTTGATATCCTTTCTTTTACTGTAGATGCAATTTCTCCAACAAAGCGTATTAAAAAATTTATATCCTTATTTTCTTTTATTATTTCAGCAACAACATGTATAAAATTTTCAATTCCGTAATTAGCAGCAAGCGTTCCTGTATAGGTAATAATAAATTGATTGCTGGATGGTGAAGGAATAAAGGAAAAATCATTTTCATCATAACCGTTAGGAATTACATGAAACTTATTTTCGTGGAGTATAATTGATTTCTTTAGAAATATTCTTTTAATATCTTCACCAACAGTAATAATATGATCTGCTTTTTCTAACACCATTTTTTCGTATAATGCATCTTTTTTTCTGGCAAACCCTAAATGCATTAATTCCTTGTAATAATAAATATCTGTCCATGGGTCTCTAAGGTCAGCAATCCATGGCAAGCCTGTTTCTTGTTTTAGTTTTAATCCTATTAACTGTGAGGAATGAGGAGGACTTGATGTGATAATTGCATTAAAATTTTCAATAGCTATTAATTCTTTCGCTTTATCATATGCGTACTTATTCCATCCTTTCCTTGCATCGGGAACAAACATATTTCCTCTTATAAATCTTCCCAATTTCTGAATTAGCCCTGGACTACTTTCGTTTGCAAATCCGGAATACGGTATCTGTTTTTTTTGTGTAAACCGAGCATATATTCCGTATGGTTCAAAGGTATTTGTTTTAAAAACGGTTACTTCTTTGGGAATATCATTCAATAATGAATTATCCTTTATCGGATAGGACGCTTTATTTTCATCAACCGTTATTATATAAGGGAGATAACCGAACTCAGGTAAATATTGTGCAAATTTTAGAATACGTTGCACTCCTGGTCCTCCGGAAGGAGGCCAATAATAGGTAATTATTAAAATCTTTTTCATAAAGAATTAAACAGATTCTTTATTCCTTATTTTTTTAACTTCCATATAAATACCACCTAGAATAATAAGTATAAAAAGAATGTTAAAAGCGAGTGATATTTTCTCTCCTGTGTAATAAGAAGCAGGTTCAAATTTCCAAACAAGAGTATGATCTCCAGCAGGAATTAACATAGCACGCAACACATAATTTGCTCTGAAATAGGGTAATTTTTTACCATCTACAAATACATTCCAACCTTTATCGTAATATATTTCTGAGAATACGGCTAATTGTTCTTTTGTTGTTTTAGTCCGGTATTCCAATTTATTTGGCTCATATGAAACTAAATTAATAGAAGAAGCGGTATCTTTCGGGTTTTTATAGGCAGATACCATATTCTCAAATCGTTTATCAATAATTGCCGTTTCTGCCGGATTAAAATTTTTAAGTGCAACAATTTCCGAATCGGCATTGGCAACCAGCTTATATTGATCAACAAACCATGCATTGCCTAAAGCATTATCGTTTATTATGGGAATAGCTTCGGGATTATAAATAATATATTTTGTATTTAACATATTTAATACCGGTATTCTTTCAAATGTTGAAACAAAAGCCGTATCGATTGTTTTAGAAGAAAAAGCGCTTATTAATTTTTTAATTTCTTCCGATAAACGCATTTCAATTAATTCCTGATACTTTTTTAGTTTAGCCCCATGATAACCGCCAATAGAATTATGGTAGTATGAAGTAAGGGCATCATTAAACGGATTATTTAAATTTAAAACTCGATAATTTAGTTCTTTATCCTTTAAAATTAATTCATCTGCTTTTGATGGAGTAAAGGTGGATTTCATTTTTGTTTTACTTACAAAATTATCGTTGTTTAAATATCGTTTATCTACTACAAACATATCTAAGGTTATAAGACCGGCTAAGGATAACACAAAAATGGTTTTATTAATCCATTTCCTGGAATACACCCAAACCACCAGTGCACCTAAAACAATAAACAAAAAACTTCTGATTGCATCCGACTTAAAAATAGAAATTCTGGCTATTTCAAGGTTGGGGATTATATTGTCAAAAAATTCTTTTATTTGGACTTCGCTTTCAGGAGATTGCTGCAGATATGTATTCATCTGTTGGTTTATTTCGGTTGTTTCGTTTTCGGTAACAAAACTAAAGAAAGTAGAAGGGGTTAACCAAAATAAGAATGCGATACCGGCTGTTAGCGACAACGAAATGAAAAAATATTTAATCTTTTCTTTGATTATCTCAGGTTTCTCAAAAATTTCTTTCAACGCTAATATGGCTAATAAAGGGATTGTAAACTCTGCAATAACCATGATCATGGAAACAGCGCGGAATTTATTATATCCCGGAATAAAATCAAAAAAGAAATCAGTTAGTGGCATAAAATGTTTTCCCCATGCTAAAAGAATGGATAAAACAGTAGTTATCAGCAAAAACCATTTCATTCTTCCTTTTACCAAGAATAAACCTAGCATAAATAAAAAAACCACAATAGCCCCTGCATAAACAGGACCCGAGGTAAAAGGCTGTTCGCCCCAGTATTTCGACATGCCCGCTACCGCTTCTTTATATTTTGGATCTACCTTTTTTAAAGCATCTTTATCGTTATTAATATAGGAAGATTCACCTCCCTGAATATTAGGGATTAAAAGTGAAAAGGTTTCTGGGATTCCATAACTCCAATCGGTTGCATAATCTCTGTCTAAGCCGGTTGTTTTGTTTGCTTTATCGCTGGTAAGCTCCGACTTCCCTCTAGTAGAATATTTTCCATACTCGTAAGTAGTCCATAAATTTCCAATATTAGCTCCAAATGCAATAAAAAGCGCCACAAACATAACCCCAACTGCTTTAAAGAATGGCTTAAGTTGCTTTTCTTTTAATGCATATATTAATTCTATTATCCCTAGAATTAATACCATCATCATTAAATAATATGTTATTTGAATATGGTTCGCATTAATTTCGAGTGCCAAAAATAATAAGGTAATTATTCCTCCAAGAATGTATCTCCCCCTAAAACACAAAATAATTCCGGCAATTACGGGTGCCATATACCCTATGGCATTTGCTTTGGAATTATGACCGGCTTCTATTATTATAAAAAAATAGGAAGAAAAGGCAAAGGCAATTGCTCCTACAATACTAAGTCTTTTATCGACCCCTAAAGTTAAAAGCAGTATATAAAACCCTAATAAATATAGAAATATTAAACCTGCAGGATGAGGAAGCCATAATTTAATCGCTTTATCTATATAACTAATAAAATTAGTTTTATATAAAACAGATATCTGAAAAGCCGGCATTCCTCCAAACATCCTGTTAGTCCATAGTGCTTCATCTCCGGTAGCGTTTCTAAAATCGCTAATTTCTTTAGACATTCCTTGATGATTAACAATATCGCCTTGTTTAAGTTTTTTTCCTTCCATTAAAGGACTCAAATAAAAAATAGAAAGCGCTATAAATATAATTATTGATAGAACGATTGGAATAAATGTTTTAGAAGTTATTTTTTTCATCTTAATAAAGAGTTTAAATTATTCAAATTAACGATGTTAAAATTATATTATTTAAAAATAGAGGTGTTTTTATTTCCTTTTTTATTATTTTATTTCTTCAAAATCAACATATTCGCCGAAATCTATTTTACTTTTCTTCTTATCTTTTTTTGTTTCCGTTATTTTAATTTCTTTTTCATTCTTGGAATAGCTTTCAAAAGGATTATTAGCGGGGTTTTTAAAATTCATTTTCTTATTCATTCTTTTAATGGCAAGCTTAAGCAATAAAGGGAAAATATAACGCCCGATAAGCATTAAAATAAAATAGATTAATAATATGTAGAATAGTGTTTTCAATTTTGTTATAAATGGCGAATTTAAATATTTTTTAATTATTACTGAAACTTCATTCTAAATACTTAAAAAATGTGTAATTTAAATTATAATTCATTAATAATAAAGCGAATAAATAACCTATATGAATATTATTAAGAAATATTTCCTCCTACCCTAGCTCCCGGCTATTTTTTTTAAAATTAAAAAGGGAAGCTTATAAAAAGCCTCCCCTATAAAATAGTAAATATGTTAAAAATTATCTTTTATGTAATTTTTCGTCAGAAACAGTAAGTTTCTTTCTTCCTGCAGCTCTACGAGATGATAATACTTTACGACCGTTTGCTGTTGCCATACGTTCCCGAAAACCATGTTTGTTTCTTCTTTTTCTCTGTGATGGTTGAAATGTTCTTTTCATCGCTAATTCTATTTAAGGGTGCAAAGATAATTCTTTTTTATTTTTCGCCAAATTTATTTTATAAAAATTACTTTATTTTTATTTTTTAGGTGCATTTTTCAATGTTTCTACCAAGAAATCCCAAAATTTCTTCACGGAAGCAATATTAATTTTTTCATCCGGAGAATGAGGGAAACGGATGGTAGGTCCAAAAGAAATCATATCCCAATTTTTGTAAACGCCTCCTAGTAAACCACATTCCAATCCTGCATGTATTGCAGCAATTTTGGGTTTATTACCAAATTGTTTTTCATAGGCATTGAGCATTTCTTTTAAAATAGGAGAATCCATATTGGGTTTCCATCCCGGATATTGTCCA
>Ga0116184_10003689_pt1 | contig 12434 bp, 10 predicted proteins | sample AD_JPNNA5_MetaG_FD_89886 | JGI IMG/M metagenome (GOLD analysis project Ga0116184, IMG submission 89886) | Active sludge microbial communities of municipal wastewater-treating anaerobic digesters from Japan - AD_JPNNA5_MetaG | ecosystem: Engineered > Bioreactor > Anaerobic > Digestate | place... | reverse complement strand
TATTAATATTGGAAGTGTTGGTCAACCCAGAGATAGAATGACAACAGCAAGCTTTGGAGTTTTTGATATAGATAAATGGGCATATACAAATTATAGAGTTGAGTATGATGTTGAAAAGACATATAAAAAAATAATTGAAAAAAAATTACCATCTTTTTTAGCAGAAAGACTGTTAAAAGGTATATAAAGAAATGATAGGGAGATTTGCATATTATTTCTCGTTTTTAATATTAATTTTTATCTGTTTTTATTGTAGTGCTCCCTATCCTAGATTTACTTCAGAAGATTTTGAAAAGAGCAAAGAAGAAGAAAAAAAAGAAGATAACGTTATTGTTGAGTTAAGTATAGAACCATTACCTGAAAAAGAAAAAAATGAAAAAATTGATTCGAGAGAAGTAGTAAATCTTGTCAAAAAATACATTGGAACGCCATACAAATATGGCGGTAAAACTGAATCTGGTTTTGATTGTTCGGGATTTACATCATTTATTTACGAGAGGTCTGTTAATATTAAATTACCCCCCTCTTCTGTTGATCAGTATAAGCTTGGTGAAAAAATTGAAAAAAAAGATTTAATTTTTGGTGACCTTGTGTTTTTTAATACAAGCGGAAGAATACCATCTCATGTTGGCATTTATATCGGTAATGATAAGTTTGTTCATGCAAGTGTTCAAATGGGTGTTACGATTTCTTCTTTAAATAGCACCTATTATAAAAAGAGATATGTTGGTGCAAGGAGAGTGATTTTACCGTAATTTAATATATAAAACATTAATGAATTATTAATTTTTTTTCATTTTTCTACTTTTTACTTGTATTTTTAACTAAAAATTCTATATTGTATAAAGTTTTAGATAAATAATTGTTAACTTAAGGAATATTCAAAACGAAAAATTGTTACACTAAAAGAAAGGGTTCAAAATTAGTTTAAATTTCATATCTAATGTTATAGATATGAAATTTGAATTAGAATCAAAAAAAAGGTGTAGCAAGGAATCAGTTTTGATTAAACAACGGGAGGTTCCATGCAGAAATACAAAAAGTTTTTACCTTTTGTAATTCTTTTTTTTGTTTTTAATTGTTTTACAACTTACGCTTTAGCTTTAACTCCACTTGCATTACTTACCAACAAAAAAACTTCTAAAGTAACCAAAGCAAAAACCATCAAGAAAATTACATTACTAAAAAAATCCAAAGTTAAAAGAAGTGCAAAAGCTTCAAAAGTACAAAAAGAAGAACCTTTAGAGGTTTCTGCTTTGTTACCTAGTGAGAGTTCAAATAACAACTATTTTGTAAAAACAGTTGCTCTTACCAATGAAATTAAAGAAAACATTATGTCTGAAATTATTCAATGGTTTGGAACAAGATATAAATGGGGTGGTAAGAGTGAAAGGGGTATTGATTGTTCTGGTTTTACTTCAATGATTTATGAAAGAGTTCTTGGTATAAGAATTCCAAGATCTTCAGCAGAACAGATAAAAATTGGTACTCCTGTAAATAATATTAGTGATTTACGTTTTGGAGATCTTGTTTTCTTTAAATCAAGAAGAAGAAATCCAGGACATGTCGGCATTTATATTGGTGATGGTTATTTTGCTCACTCAAGCTCTGGAAGAGATAATGGAGTTAAAACCAGTACACTTGAATCATATATGAAAAGATATGTTGGGGCTCGTAGAATACTTGATGAACCCCGATCTGTTATTGGCGGTGAATAAAAAAATTTTCTAAAGTTACTAAGCCCTTTACCGAAATGTAAAGGGCTTTTTTGTTTTGATTAGTTCTTCGATTTTACTTAAATCGAATTTAATTCCTCAAAAGAAAAAATTTCAAAAATTAAGGATGAATGTTTATAATAAAAATTTTTAATAGTACAATTAAATATTAATTTATTTTGTTAACTTGTATTATTATGTAGTAAATACATGGCTTTTTTGTAACTTTTCTAATAATTCATCATCCCATCTATAACAATAAAATAGGAGATAAAAATATGAAATGTAATATTGGGAAAACAGATCGTAATATTAGAATAATCATTGCGGTTTTAATATTTATTGTTGGGATAATTTTTCAGTCCTGGTGGGGTTTATTAGGTTTAATTCCATTATTAACTGCTATTACGGGTTTCTGTGGCCTTTATGTCCCATTTAATATTAGCACGGTAAAGAAAAGCGAGGATAGCAAAAAAGAATAAAATTTCTTGCATATTTTGGAAGATAGCATTATATTAAAAGGTCTTTAATATTAGGATCTTTCAGTGATTCTTCAACATAAAACAACAAAAAAAATATCTGATGGTAAGTGTTATCCTCTTGGTGCTACATATACTAATGGTGGTGTAAATTTTGCGTTATATTCTAAAAATGCTGAAAAGGTTTTTTTGTTGCTTTTTGATAGACCTGATGGAAATCCTACTGATATTATAGAAATAAAAAATCGTACCAAGTATATCTGGCATGTTTTTGTACATAACTTGTGGCCTGGTCAGCTATATGGTTACAAGGTTTTTGGTGATTATAATCCTAAATATGGTTTTAGATTTAACCCAAATAAATTATTATTAGATCCTTATGCAAAGGCAATTACTGGAAAATTTGAAAATATTGATAATATTTTATTTGGGTACGACCCTAAATCAAAATTAGGGGATTTATCATTTGATACAAGAGATAGCTCTAAAGTAGTTCCAAAATCTATTGTTATTGATGATAGCTTTAATTGGCAGGGGGATGTGCCACCAGATATACCTTTCGAGAAATTAATTATTTATGAAGTACACTTAAAAGGCTTTACAGCTCATAAATCATCTTGCGTTAAAAATCCTGGAATCTTCTTAGGATTTATTGAAAAAATACCTTATTTAAAAGAAATCGGAATAAATGCTGTAGAATTTTTACCTGTTCAAGAATTTTACCATGAAGATTTTTTAGTACAAAAAGGATTAAAAAATTATTGGGGATATAATACAATAGGATTTTTTGCACCTGAATCATCTTATGGCTCACAATCATATATGGGATGCCAGGTTAATGAATTTCGAATGTTAGTAAGAGAACTACATAAAGCTGGTATAGAGGTAATAATTGATGTGGTTTATAATCACACAGGAGAAGGAGATGAATTAGGACCCACTATTTGTTTTCGAGGTATTGATAATACTACATATTATTGTCTTAAAGGGAATCCAGAAGAACCGAAAAGATTCTACGAAAACTATTCTGGTTGTGGGAATAGTATACATATTAAAGACCCCGCTGTGATCCGTTTGGTTATGGATTCTTTAAGATATTGGGTTGAAAAGATGCATGTAGATGGTTTCAGGTTTGATTTAGCTTCTATACTTGGTGTAGAGGAAGGAAGTTATCAAAAAACCTCTTCTTTTTTTGATGCTATTTCTCAAGATCCTATTCTTAACAGAGTTAAACTTATTGCTGAGCCTTGGCACATTGGCGATTATCAAATAGGGAATTTTCCAGTTGATTGGTCAGAATGGAATGGAAAATTTAGAGATACTATAAGGAAATTTGGTAAGGGTGATCCTGGGCAAATTAAGGATTTGGGATGGCGCCTTACTGGTTCTGCTGATTTGTATAAAAATGATGGTAGATCAGCTTATAATAGTATTAATTATGTTACCTGTCATGACGGTTTTACACTATATGATCTTTTATCTTATAACTATAAACATAACGAAGCAAATCTTCAAAACAATCTTGACGGGGCAAATGAGAATTATTCCTGGAATTGTGGTTATGAAGGTGATACAGACGATCCTGATATTATTTATTTAAGAAAAAAATTAGCAAAAAATTTCTTATTGTATTTATTGTTCTCTTCTGGAACCCCTATGATTTTAGCTGGCGATGAATTTTTACGAACTCAAAAAGGGAATAACAATGCATATTGTCAAGATAATGAAATCAGCTGGGTAAACTGGGATTTTATAAAAAAGAATAATGATATTTTTGTTTTTTTTAAAAAATTGATAAATTTTACTAAAAAGCATACAATTTTGCAGAGGAAAAGATTTTTTCTTGGACTCGATACTGATGGCGATTTAGTTCCAGATATAGAATGGTTTGGCGTTGATGGCGGTAAACTTAACTGGGATGATTTTGAGAATCGCACTATTTGTTATCAACTCGATGGTAGTGAAGAAAAATCAGAACTTGGGGAATATTTACTTTTTATAATTCTAAATGCTGATTATAGAGATAAAAATGTTACAATACCATATCCTAAAAATAATATGGTTTGGCATAGAGTAATTGATACATCATTACCCTACCCAGATGATTTTCTTACTGATGGAAACGAAATTCGATTAGAAAATTTGAAAACTTACCATGTAAAAGCAAGAAGTTCTGTAGTTTTTATTACTAAATAAGGTAAGCAATATTTATACTTTTATAGGTGAGTAGAGACGCAATTAATCACGTCTCTACTAAGGTTATGAGAATTATCTTCTATACTCTTTATAAAGCTTACCATCTTGTGAATATATCTTTACTATTAAAGGCATCTTACCGGGTAATGAGTGAGTTGCACAACCGTGGCAAGGATCATAAGCTCTGAAAGCCATCTCAATTTTATTTAGTATGCCATCATTAACTTCGCCTTTTTGAATCAGATTTTTGGAGGATTTATCAATCCCCATATTAATTCTTGCTGAGTTGTTTTGAGTGGCAACTATTAAATTAGCTTTCGTTATTACCCCTCTTTCATCAGTTTCATAATGATGGAAGAGAGTTCCTCTTGGTGCTTCAACTGCACCCATACCAACTGAAGGAGACGATGTTGGGATTTTTCTAATATCTTTACCGACAATTTTTTCGTTATTAAGAATTTCAACCATTTTTTCTGCTGCCTGAATCATTTCTACAACTCTAGCCCAATGATTAGCAAGAGTATGATGGACGGGTTTGCCACCTAGTGTATTATAAAATTCCTCATAAGCTTTTTGAGCTTTTTCAGTTGCCATTCCATTAGATGCATTTAATCGAGCAAGAGGTGCTACACAGTAAACTCCACTATCTGAACCGTCAACAAAACCTTTCCAACCAATAGGTTTTAGATAACAATACTTAACATAAGACCATGGTTCAGTGTGTTCAGCAATATAGTCAAGATATTGATTAGTATGAAATTTTGCATATTCTTTTCCATCAGGAGATACAACACGTAACATACCATCATAGAAATTTACGCGATTATTTTCATCTACCATTCCCATGTAATATGTTTTGTGTGTGTATGCTTCTGATGTTATCATATTAACATAACTTCTATTTTCCAGGACAATATCTTTAAAAATTTTAAGAGTAAAAAGAGAAAAATCTAATGCGTCTTTTGCAAGTTGGCGGAATTTATTTAGATCGGAAATATCCAATCCTTTTGATACACCACCTGGTAAACCTAAAACGGGATGAATTACTTTACCACCAAAGTATGCAATTAATTCTCGCAGTTGGCGCCTCATTGAAATAATTCTTTTGCCAATATCAACACCAACTTTTTGAATAACTCCAACAACGTTTCTTGCTTCTTTTGGTGCATCAGGGCCTACTATAAAATCGGGACCTCCAAGTATATATACATGAAGAGCATGATCTTCAAGCATAAAAGTATTATATACTAATTCGCGAATTAGTTTAGCTGTGTCTGTTGGTTCTACTTTATACAAATCATCTAACGCTTTGGTTGCAGCCATATGATGAGCTGTAGGGCATACACCACAAATTCTGCTAGTGATCTGGGGCATCTCTTCCGCAGGTCTTCCTTTACAAAAAGCTTCAAAACCTCTTAATTCTGGAATATGTAAATAGGCTCTTTCTACATCGCCATTATCATTTAAAAAAATGTCAATTTTTCCGTGCCCTTCTAGTCTTGTTATGGGATCTATAGTTATTTTTTTAGCTTCCATTTTAACCTCATTCGTTTAAGTTATACTAATATTTAAATATCAATTCTTTTTCTTAAAAGAGATTTTGGTAAACTATATCTATAAAATGTACCAATTGGGTCAGGTATTCCATCAAGAGTTTCATTTATTTCTTTTTCAGTTTTGGCGGCTATAGATGAAGAAATTGAAGACATAATTTTTGCTCCATAATCTTTTATTCTTGAGGTGCCACCAAAGCAACCTGAACAGGGCATATTTCCTTGAATGCATAATGCTTCACAACCTGACCTAGTAGCAGGACCCATACATATAACACCCTGTGCAAGAAAACATATATCAGGTTTTAACTCAGTCAAATGAGGTCTCTTAAATTCTTTAATAGTTAAGTCTGTAGGTTTTGAATCCCTTCTTGGGCATTCGTCACATAAAGCAATATCTGGAGAAAGAACACTTCCTTTAGGAGGTAAATTATTGCTGAGTAGGTTCATTATTGCGTTTTTAATAATTTTTGGAGTTGGTGGGCAACCTGGTAAATAATAATCAACATCAATTACTTGATCAAGAGATCTTACCATATTTCTAAAAATAGGTATTGTTAGTTTAAATCCATTTTCTTGGCTTATAGGAGTTGGAAAAGTTTTTTCGTTATTCTGGTTAGAAGGTAATTCTTCATATACTAATTTTAAAATATCTTCTTTTTTAAATTGATTAGCCAAACCAGGTATACCACCAGTATTAGCACAGGACCCGTGTGCAATAATATAAACACTTTTTTCTCTCAATAATTTAACCATTTCTTCGTGTTCAGAAGTTCTTATTGCACCATTTATTAATGTTGCTACAATAGATTTATTGGGCATTTTTTCTATATCTTCTCTTTTAAAATCCATAGCAACTGGCCAAAGGACGATTTCAACGTTTTCAATAACAGTAAGTATATCTTCAGCAAGATCAACTATTGATTCTTCACACCCCCCACAAGAACCACACCAATAAAATCCAACTTTTGGTTTTTCAGGCATGTTGCACCTCCATATTTTGGTTTATTGCATGTTCTAGCTCATCCATTTCTTTATCCCACTCAACAAATTTTTTATTCAAAGCAAGTGGACCAAGTTTTCTAATTTTTTCTGTCATATCATTAACTACAACACGAACTTTTTCACCTTCTGATGCAGATATCCATTCGAGCCTAAATCTATCTTCTTCTATTCCGAACTCTTTTAACATTCTTTTTAATAATTCGGATCTTCGTAAAGCCTTATAATTTCCTTCGATGTAATGACAATCGCCAGGATGACAACCACCAATAAGCACTCCATCTGCTCCTTTAGCGAAAGCATCAAGTACAAATTGTGGGTCAACTCTTCCTGAACACATTACGCGAATAATTCTTACATTTGGGGCATGTTTTAATCTAGATACCCCAGCTAAATCAGCTGCAGTGTAAGTACACCAGTTGCAAAAGAAAGCTACTATTTTAGGTTCAAAATTATTTCTATTTTCCATATTTAATTCTCCTTTGTATATTCAAAAGCTGGTGAAAGAAGACCTTCTATTTCGCTGAAGATTTCTTCATTTTCGAATAGATTTTGTCTAATTGAACCTGATGGGCAAGAAGCTACGCAGGTACCACATCCTTTACACAAAGCTTCATTAATATATGCTTTTTTCTTTTCATCGTTGAATGAAATTGCTGTATAAGGGCATAATTGAATACAGGATTTACAGCCGGAACATTCTTCTTCAACTATATAAGCTGTATTGGGTTCTAGTTCTACTGAACCGCAATCAATTAAAGCCATACACTGGGCTGCAGCAGCTCCTGCTTGTGCTACACTATCTGGAATATCTTTTGGTCCCTGACAAGCACCTGCTATAAAAATACCATCAGTAAAGGTATCAACAGGGGCTAATTTAGGATGTCTTTCCATAAAGAAACCTTCTGTTGAACAAGAAATATTAAATATTCTTCTGACATCCTGAGCATCTTCTTTTGGTTCAACACCACAAATTAATACTACCATATCAACAGGAACTCTTCTTACTACTCCGATAAGAGTATCCTCAACCCTCATAATTAATTTACCTTCTTCATCTTTTGTAGATGCCCAATCGGTTACTTCTGCGACTCTTCCACGAATAAAATGCACTCCTTCTTTAAGTACCTTATCATAAAATTCTTCATAGCCTTTGCCTGCTGTTCTCATATCGATGTAGAAATTGTATACTTCAGCGCCAGTATGCTCTTTTAATAAATGGGCAAGTTTAACTGCGTACATACAACACAATCTTGAACACCATAAATGAGTATTAACATCTCTTGAACCCACGCAGTGAATAATACCAATTGACTTTGGTCTTCTACCATCTCTCATTATTACTTCGCCACCGGTAGGTCCAGATGCATTGACAAGTCTTTCGATTTCAAGGCCAGTATAAACATTCTGATATTTTCCATAACCGTAATAAGTAATTCTAGAAGGATCAAAAAATTGATAACCAGTTGCAATTATTATTGTGCCAATATTTATTTCTTTAATTTCAGGTTTTTGATCTAAAACAACTGCATTCCTATCACAAGCTTCAACACACGTTTTTTTACATTTGCCTGTTTTTAAATATATACATGTTTCCGGGTCAATAACTACAACTTGAGGAGTAGCTTGAGGGAAAGGAATATAAATAGGTTTCCGTTTACTTAAACCCATATTAAATTCATCAGGATACTTACCCTCTTTATAAACACATTCATCTATACAAGCTATACATCCAACGCAAAGATCTTCATTTATATATCTTGGCTTTCTTTCTATGGTTGCTTTATAATTACCGACAAAGCCTTCAACTTTTGTTACCTCAGAGTAGGTCCAAAGTGTGATATTCGGATGATTTTTTACTGCCGACATTTTCGGTGTCAAAATACAAGCTGCACAATCAAGTGTAGGAAATGTTTTATCAAACTTTGCCATATGTCCACCAATAGTTGGTTCACGTTCAACAAGGTATACTTTTTTGCCAGCATTAGCTAAGGTAAGAGCTGCATGTATACCTGCTATACCTCCACCAACAATTAATACATCTGGATGAATATCAACTTTTTTAGTTTCAAGCTTTTTGTGGAAAAATACACGTTTGATTGCGGCTCTGGCAAGATCCATCGCTTTTATTGTAGCTTCTTTTTTATCTTCATGAACCCATGATACATTTTCTCTAATATTAACCATATGAAAATAGAAAGGGTTTAAGCCACCCTTTTCTGTAGCATTTCTAAAAGTATGCTCATGCAAAAGAGGTGAACAAGATGCTACTACAATTCTATTTAAATTATGTTCTTTTATATCATTTTGAATTAGTTCTTGTCCTGGGTCTGAACACATATACTTATATTCACGGGAGATAATAACACCCGGAAGGGTAGCAACATATTTAGCTACTTCTTTTACATCAACTGTATCGGCTATGTTATGGCCACAGTGGCATACATAAAAACCGATCCTAATTTCATTGTTTGGTTTAGTTTCAAACATAAACGTTTTCACCTCCCTTACGCAATTTTGCTAATTTTGTAATTGGTATAAAAAGTCTATGAATCCCTATTTCTTTATCAGATATACCAAAAGCTAAACCCATTAACTGAGTAAAATAGATTATAGGTATCTCAAGGCTTTCATTGAAATCTTTGTTTATCCTTTCCTGATAACATTCCAAGTTAAACTGGCAAAGAGGACAGGTTGTAATTACCAGATCAGCACCTCTTCTTCTTACTTCTCGAAGAATAATATAACTTAACCGTAATCCAACTTCTTCTATTGTTCCTGTTAAACTACCACCACAACATCTAGTTTTTAAAGGCCAATCAATTGGTTCGCCACCAAGTGCCTCAACAAGATTATCCATCGTCATAGGATTTCTTTCGTGATCAAAATCTCTATATGGTCTTACTATTTGACAACCATAATAACAGGCGACCTTTAAACCTCTTAATGGTCTGGTTACCTTTTCTTTTATTTTATCTAAACCTATATCATTTACGACTACATCAAGAGGATGTCTTACCTGAACAAAGCTTTCATAAGAAAGGCCTACTTCATTTAAACCAAGTTCTATTTTACGTCTTAATTCTTGATCTCTATTCAGATAATCCTGAGTTTTTTTTAAAACCAGGTAACATGCACTGCAAGGAGCTACAATATGAAGGTTTTTACTTCCATTAAATTGTTTCTCAGCCAAAGCTAGATTTCTTGCTGCTAAGCCGAATGCTTCTGATTCATCTATAGAAAAATATGCTGTTGCTCCACAACAATTCCAATCATCAATTTCTTTTAGAGGAGTATCAAGATATTTGAAAACACTTAGTAGTGATTCTTCATAAACTTTCCCGGTACTTTTTACTGAGCACCCGGGATAATAGATATATTGTGTCATTTTTCCTCCTCGTTTAATTGTTTTATTTTATCTATCATTTTTGAGAGGTGGGTTCTATCTTTAATCATCTCTTGTTTTAAAGACATTCTTCCTGTTTTAAGTAATTTTATACCCATCTTTGCCATTTTTAACATATTAAACGGGTTACTCTTCAAATACATATTAATTACCAATCTTGTTTCGCTATTTCTACCAAATTTTCTTACCTGTTTAAAAAATTCTCTTGATAGTATCGGAATTGGGAATTTTTTCGGATAAATACCTCTTTCAATTGCTTCACGTTTAAGGGCATACATTACATTTGTGATCTGAATATTTTTGGGACAGTCTACAGTGCAGGAATAACAAGAAGCACATAACCATATTGTTAAACTATTTAGTGCATCTTCGCTAAATCCCTCTCTTACCATCATAATAATTTTTCTTGGTGTAAAATCCATGTATTGACTTACAGGACAGGTACCACTACAAGTTCCACATTGAATACAACTGAAAAGATTTTCACCATAAGCCATCTTTGCAATCTTTTGACCAAAACCCCTTTCGAGTTCGCTTTCATACTTTATTCTTTTGAATATTTTTCCTTTAAGAGGTTCTGGTTGTAATGGCGTAGATCTTCTGGTATAAGAACTATCTGGTTTCATAGTGTTATGAATCTCCTACAATATTAAGAGTTCAAATTTTTTTAATTGATATTTTTTTATCGAATACTTATATAATAAATTATATATATATATGTAATAATAGTTACATATTGTAATTAAAAAAACCAGAAAATCTTTTTATGATAATTATAAAGTGAGAATAGACAAGAAATAATTGAAACTCAATGTACCAAATAATTAAATTTGATATACATTTCAGAAAAGAAATAATAGATTTTTTAAAAGGTCTTATTAAAAAAAGTGTAAAATTAATTATATTTAAAAAAATTACTTTGTTCATATAAAGGAGTATTCAAAGACTAATATCTTTTTGATTATAATAACTTTTTAATTAAAAGTCAAGTTTATAGAGAAAAATTCTATTTATTTTTAAATTTATTTTGTTTATTTTTTATCAATACAAACTATTCTATAGAGAGGATAAAATGAAAAAAATTATAATTTTGGTCAGTCTACTAATATCTTTTGTGTTTGCTCAGGATGAAACCAGGTTATTAAGATTCCCGAATATATATGGAGATCAAATCGTTTTTGCTTATGCAGGGGATCTTTTTATAGTATCATCTAATGGTGGAATTGCAAGAAGATTGACTAATGATATCGGTTATGAAATGTTTCCACATTTTTCACCCGATGGTAAAATGATAGCCTTTACAGCTGAGTATGATGGTAATACAGAGGTGTATGTTATGCCATCTGATGGTGGCATTCCAAAAAGAATTACTTATACTGCAACCTTAAAGCGTGATGATGTTTCAGATAGAATGGGACCAAATAATATTGTAATGGGCTGGACAAAAGATGGTAAAAAAGTAATTTTCAGATCGAGAATGAAATCTTTTAACGCTTTTAAAGGAAGGATATATTTAGCTAACTTAGATGGTTCTTTACCAGAAGAATTACCCTTGCCTCATGGTGGTTTTTGTTCTTTTTCGCCTGATGGTAAAAAGTTAGCATATAATTCTGTGTTTAGAGAATTTCGTACCTGGAAAAGATATCGCGGTGGTATGGCTGATGATATAAGAATTTACGATTTTAATACAAAAAAAACGGAGAAAATAACCAACAATAATGCTTCTGATATTTTTCCGATGTGGTATGGAGATAAAATATATTTTATTTCGGATAGAGAAGAGAATAATAAAAGAATGAACCTTTACTCCTATGATTTGGTTACTAAAGAAACAAAAAAATTAACTAACTTTAAAGATTATGATATTAAGTTTCCTTCTTTGGGTGATAAAGCTATAGTTTTTGAAAATGGCGGATATATTTACAAATTTGATTTAAGTACAGAAGCTTATAGTAAAATCCCAATTGTAATAAAAGAAGATATGGCCAAAAGTAGAGGTGGATTGATTGATGTGAATAAAAATATTACAAGTATTGATATTTCACCTGATGGTAAAAGGGCTGTTTTTGGTGCAAGGGGAGAT
>Ga0116184_10003677_pt1 | contig 12451 bp, 16 predicted proteins | sample AD_JPNNA5_MetaG_FD_89886 | JGI IMG/M metagenome (GOLD analysis project Ga0116184, IMG submission 89886) | Active sludge microbial communities of municipal wastewater-treating anaerobic digesters from Japan - AD_JPNNA5_MetaG | ecosystem: Engineered > Bioreactor > Anaerobic > Digestate | place... | reverse complement strand
TTTTGATTCAAATTTATTTTCTCTTGGTATCTCACCTAAAAAAATAATATAATCAGTAATAAAATAAGGAACTTTTGTTTCAATTATATTTATTTTTTTTTGAATTTCAAACTTCGATTTAGAAAGGCCAATTTGTATATTATTTTTTTTGTGATATCTTTTTATAAAAGCATTCGGATGTAAAATTAAGTCTTTCCCCTCGAGAAAATAAAGACCACCACCATGATCATAATGACCATGACTTAATACTACCGTATTAACACGTTTATGAATATCTATTCCTAAACGTTCTGCGTTCTTAATAAATAATGAAGAAGCTCCAGTATCAAATAAAACAGTATGATTATTAATTTCGAGAAAATAAGACAGTCCATGTTCCGTGTAACCAAAACGTCCTGCAATATCTTCTATTAATACCGTTAATTTCATAAAAATTGCACATTAATAATTATTTTCTTAAATATTAATTCAATATTATCTTGTTATATATTTCTTTTATAAGAATACTTATAATTAAATCTTTATTCCATTCTATAATACTTTTCTTATTTACCATGGCATTTACTATTTGTTTCTCAAAAGGTAATTCTCCAAGGATATTAATATAATGATCATTACACCATTTTTTTATTTTACTGGCAACCTTTTCATTTAAATTATTCTTATTAATGATTATGAATGGATTTATATTTAATTTACGTGTAATTTCAACTGCTCGTATCATATCACTTATTCCTGACACAGTAGGTTCCGTAATAATAACTACTTTATCTACTCCTGTAATAGCAGATATAACCGGACATCCTATTCCAGGAGGGCCATCTATAATAATTGTTTTTATATTATTTTCTTTTGCAATTTTTTTTGCTTTCTCACGAACTAAATTTACTAATTTTCCTGAATTTTCTTCTCCTGGAGAAATTCTCCCATATAACATTTTTCCATACCTAAAAGAACCAGAATATAATCGGCTTTTATCATTTTTAATCATGTTAATAGCATTTAACGGACATATTCTATAACATAAGTAACATCCGTCACAAGAAATTGGATTAATAATGACTTTATTTTGCGACATTGCAATAGCATCAAATTTGCAGGAATTAATACAAACCTCGCAAGTATTACATTTACTATAATCTATTACAGCGGTAACACTCCCAATATAAGGAATTTCTTCATTAATTTCAGGATTAAAAAGGATATGCAAATTTGCCGTATCCACATCACAATCCGCTAACACTATATTTTGCCCTAGAGTTGCAATAGCGGCACTAATACTTGATTTTCCTGTTCCTCCTTTTCCACTTATAAATGCAATTTCTTTCATTTTTTAATATATTTAAAGTAAATATTTTCGTAAGATGGGATATCATTACAATGCCATTTTGCTATAATTCTCCCATTATTTAGTAACACCATTCCCGGATTCGACCTAATAATTGTTTTTAACGTAATAGGATCGGCTACATAAAATTCATATAAAATTTTATTTTCTTTTTTGAATTTTGTTACATCATCTAATATCGAAGATGTAACACATATAAATTTCTGAGAATGTAATTTAGTATTTTGATATAACTTATTAATTTTTTCTTGATTTTTAAGATCATATTTTTTAAGATCATGTGCTATTATTAAGAAATAAAAAACTGTATCCGATAAAATATTTTCTGTTATGTCAATTCCTTCATCAGAAGTGATAACAAAATCATGAATTGGTGGTTCATACCCTTTTTTTATTAATACCGGTTTAGATGAACTGATAAATTTCCAAACAGATGTATGTCCCCAATAGGTAGAATCTTTAGTGTATTCTTTTGCTTCTATTTTTATTTCATTTCCATTAACTGTATCTTTTAAGGTAAGATATTGCTCATACTCATCTTTTGAAGCACCTTCTGGCACTTTCATTTTTTCAGGAATATATGTTCCAACTTTATATGGTCGAAAGTCAATAACAGGTAGATGTTCTAAATTATAATATGAAAATGAAATTATTGAAAAAAATGTAATAATTATTATTAACCATTCTTTTTTATAGTTTAACCAAGACTTAATATTTATATTATAAAAAAAAGAAATAACAATAAAAAACAATATTATAATATTTTTATAAAATGTTTGCCAATTTGTTAATATAATAGCATCTCCAAAACAGCCACAATCTTTCACGGGATCTTCAATTGCTAACCATAAAGTTAATGGCGTAAATAAAACCATAAAGATAAATGCACCCCAGTTCATTAGTTTAGGCTTAATAAACAAAACCAAACACCACCCTATAAGAAATTCAAACCCTATTAATAAAAAAGCCAAAAATAAAGCTATTGATTCTAACCAAGGCATATTAAAAGCAGTAAAATAATCTACAAACTTATAAGCAGAACCTAATGGGTCGACAGCTTTAACAAAGCCGGAAAAAATAAAAACAAAACCTACTAATATTCTTGTAAAAACAACAAATAAATATATTATATTATGAAATATTTTTTGATTTTTCATTATTATATTTAATGAATTAGATTTATTATTTTATTTATTAGAGATATAAATTTTTGTTGATATTCTTTCATTTCCTTAGAAAACAATAAACCTTGAGAATATGCAAATGCAATTTTATCATCAAATGGAATTTTCATAAGTAACGGAATATTTTCTTCTTTTAAATAATTTTCGACAGATGAACAAATGCCAATATCAGAACGATTAATAATAACCCCATATTTTTTATTCATTTCTTTTAATGTATCTACTGTTTGTTTTAAATCGCTTAACCCAAAAGGAGTTGGTTCTGTTACTAAAATAACAAAATCAGCAACTAAATTTGTTTGAATAAACGAACAAGAAGTTCCTGGGGGGCAATCAAAAAGAAGTATTTCTGATCGATTTAAAGCATGTTTTATACCTGCTTTTATCACTTTTACAGGCGACATAACCCCTACATTAACCTTTGACTCTACAATAAAAACATTTTCTTCTATTTTGAAATCAGAAACAAACCCCAGCGAGGCTTGTTTCCTTTTTAAAGCTTCATTTTTGCATGACACAAAACAAGCACCACAACCATGACATAAATCATCTATAATTTTAATTATTTTATTTTGAGGAAGAATAAAAATAGCATTGTACATACACCATTCGTGACAGGCATTACAGAAATTACATTTATTAATTTCTACTTCCGGAATATCTTGAAATACTTCTTGTTTTTTTTGATTTATTGTTTGAAAAAAAGGAATAGCATTAGGAGCCTCTGCATCACAATCTATCAAATTTACATCAAAACTATTTTTATATAAAGAATAAAATATGTTTGTTGCAACCAATGTTTTTCCTGTTCCTCCTTTTCCACTTGCCACAGAAATATTAATACTTTTTTTCATTATTTATGATTATTAAAACTAATACAATTATTAAATTTTCTTACACAATCTATTTAAATCATCGTCTATTCTACTTATATTATTAAATATCAATAGATTAAATTTAATTTTTAACTAAACAAAATATTAATAAAACACCTAAATCAATTAACAAAAATTGGATAATAGAATCCTTTAATAATGTTTTTTTATGCATTTGAGGAATTAAATCGGCTAATGCAATATATAAAAAACTTGAAGCAGAAAAGGCTAATGCATAAGGAATTAATATTTGAAGTTTATCAAGAAAAAAAAATGCTAATATTCCCATGAATATAGCAGTACTTCCGGAAATTAAATTATAAAATATTGCTTTTTTCTTTGACAATCCACTTTTTATAAGTATTCCAAAGTCTCCCAATTCTTGTGGAATTTCATGAAGAATAACTGAAAAAGTAACAAAAAACCCTATTTTTGGTGATATTAAAAATGATGCAGCGATAACAATTCCATCAATTGCATTATGAAAAGCATCTCCAATTAAAATCATAGGAGCCATTGCATTTATTTGTCTTTCACAACCTTTATTATAACACGTTCTCCAAAGGATAAATTTTTCCATTAAAAAGAAAAATAAAACACCTATTAAAATTAACCTAAATGTTAAATCAACAGATAATAACTCTAAAGTTTTAGGAATCATGACTAATAATGAAGCACCTAATAAAGTACCTCCTGCAAAATAGATTAATACAACGATATCTTCTCTATGTTATTTTTTTCTAAAAGTAGAAACAAACCAGCTAAAACAATACTGCCGAGGCTACTTGCAAATAATGCTATTAACAAATACAAAAAAGACATTTTATTTTTCTTTATAATTATACACTATCATACTTCCTTTATCAACTTTTAATAAATCAGCTATTACATTACATTTTACAACTAATAAATAAAATATTCGAGGATCATTCTCATTTATTAAACCTTCTAAATTACCTTGCCCTTTAGATATAATAAGATCTGCATTTTTATAGTTTTCTAAAAATTCAATACTACATCTATCTAGTATTGTTGAAGGAGAGTCATCACCGTTAGAAATTACATCCGTAACCATTCCCATTCGTATTTTTTGGGCATCGTGTATAGTTGCATCATTTAAAATGGAGCTTCCTCTAACAACATAAGTTATATTGTGATGCATTATTGTTTCAATAAAAAGCTTATCAAATACAATTTCACCTGCATTATCTCCAAGAAAAAGGATATGATTTGCTTTATTAATTTTCTCTTTTAACAATAAAGAATGATCAATTGCAAAATTAGAATTAAGTGCATTTTTAATTGTTTGAAAAATATTAAATGAATTACTAGAACCATAATCCATTATATTCCCAGCAATAGAAAGCCGTAATGCTAAATCAAATGGATTTTTATCAGAAAGAACAATGGACTTCCATTTCACATATAAACTCATAGCTATCTGATTACTCTTTTCTTTTTGTTCAGCAAAAGGATCAGGATTAGAAACCATTTCGCAAAATCTTCTATTAAAATCACTTTGCATTTCCGGAATAATTAACATATATTCTTTTTCATCCATGAATTTTTTCATCCATAAATAAAATTTATTTTTTTGTGTTAGAGAAACCGGATACATAGAAAATAAACGTTCGTATAAATTACAAACACATTCATAACATCTATTATCTATACACTTATTATTATGAATCTCCGCAACTTCCATGACGGTGTTGATGGTTTTCATGATCACAATAATTAGCATCTAAACTAAGCTTACTAGCGATAAAATCAGCTACCAATTCGCTTGCTTGTTTAATAGGAGCACCAACAAAAACATTTATATTTTGTTCATTGAAAAGAGTAATAGCTTTTTCGCCCATACCTCCGGCAATTACATCGGTTACTCCAAATCGTGCAACCCATTTTGGATATAATCCAGGCACATGCTCCGGGGGTATTACTTCTGTTATATTGGTAATAACATTATTATTAATTTCCACGATGGCAAATTTCTCACAATGTCCAAAATGTGAACATAATAACCCATTTTCTAATGGTATCGCAATTTTTTTATTCATTTCTTTTTTATTTAAAATTTTAATTATTTATTTTATAACTTCCTCTTAATCTATTTCGTTGCTGTAAATGAAGGCATTGCAAAAATCTTGCACTGCCTATATTTTTTCTATTATGCCACCCTCTCACACAACGGAAAAGAAAAGCATTTGTGTTTTTCTCATAATTATTATCAAAATTAAACTTACGAGAATTTTCATTTGAAAAACGACGGTTTCTAAAACCTCTCATTCTTCCATTTGATAATATATTATTGATAATATTCATTTTAACCTCCTTTTTTATTATTCTATATTAATTACAAATTTTATATTTCTCCCATATAAACTGCATCTAATTCAAAAATAACAGCAAGATGTCCAAGAAGTAATTTTATATTCCATTTTTTTCATATTTTCAAAATAAATAGCTTGCTTTTCATATTTCACAAACCCTTTTAGCTGATAAGATTTCTCTTTTTTATCCATAAACATTATAAATGCTTTACTTCCGGCAAGGATATTTTCTTTTGTTTTAAAAAAATTATCGATTATAATAAAAAATATATTCATCATATTTAGAAATACAAGAAACATCTATCGTAATGGGAATATTCTTTTTACTAATTGTTGTAAAAGCAACCGTTTCGATTCGGGTTTCCCAATCTTTTAAAATAAGAAGAGGATTTTTATTCATATTATTAAATTATATTAATGATTCTATTATACTTTTAACGGTTCGTTCCTGTTCTTTTATTATTACTGTTTCAATATTCAAACTATCAAACAATGGTTTCACTTTAACACCAAATTCCCCAGATATTACTTTTTTTACGCCTTGCAATGAAATTGTTTGAACAGAAGCAGGGCCAGCACCCCCATCTGCATTTTGATTATGATTTGGAATAAAAACCGTTGTTTTGTTCATCGTGTCGTAAACAGCAAAATATGCACAACGACCAAATCGACTATCTATTATTGACTCTAATGTATTTCCTGTTGATGTTATTGCAATTTTCATATTAAATTATTTTTTTTAAAACTAAATTTTCTCTAGTGCATTTCTTAAATCATTTAAAATATCATCTACATCTTCAATTCCAACGGAAAGGCGAATAAGATCGTCTGTAATACCGGCTTTTTGCTTAGATTCTTTTGAAACTTTAGCATGCGTCATTGATGCCGGATGTTGTATTAATGTTTCAACCCCGCCTAAAGATACTGCCAATATAGCAAGTTGAACATTATTCATTAACTTTTTAGCTGATTCGTACCCTCCTTTTAAACCAAAACTAATCATTGTACCTGGTCCTTTCATCTGTTTTAAAGCTAAATTATATTGCGGGTGCGTTTCCAAACCGGGGTATTTAATCCAAGCTATCAATGGATGATTTTGTAAATATTTTGCCACTTTAATTGCATTTTCCTGTGCCTTTTCAATACGTATCGACAAGGTTTTTACTCCACGATGTACCATATAGGCTTGATGAGGATCCATGTTTCCACCCAAATTAATCATCATGGAACGTAATTGATCATATAATAATTTATCTTTCGCAATAATAATCCCCGCAACAATATCAGCATGCCCATTAATAAATTTTGTCATCGAATGAATTACTACATCAGCACCTAAGTCAAGGGGATTTTGAAGGTATGGACTACAAAACGTATTATCAACTACCAATTTGATATTTTTCTGCTTAACAATTTTCGCACAAGCCATAATATCAGTTATATCCATAGTTGGATTTGCCGGAGTTTCAATATATAACAATTTTGTATTGGGACGAATTGCATTTTCAATTTCTTTTACATTCGAAGTATCAAGATAGGTAGATTGTATGCCAAATCTTGAAAAATGCATTTCAACCACATTTCTTGCGGGCCCATAAACAGCCCCTGTACTTATCATGTGATCACCTTGATTTAGTAACCCCATATATACCGTATTTATAGCCGCCATTCCCGAAGAGGTAGCAATACCACCATATCCATTCTCTAATTCAGCTATCAATCGCTCTAATGCATTTATTGTTGGATTTCCAATTCTTGTATATATATACCCGTTGCTTTCTCCAGAAAAACATTTCGCTCCATGATCTGCATTTTCAAATGCGAATGTAGATGTTTGATAAATTGGGACAGTTGCACTACCAAAAGCATCTTTATGATCGCCACCATGAATTAAAGCTGAATTAAATTTTAATTTTTTAGTTTCCATTTTATTTTTTTATTAATGATTTATTTTCTTAACACGACTTATTAAATCAATTAAGCCAACATTTCTTTTCTTCTGTACAAAAGAAAAATTTTGAAGATATTTTGATATACAGCTTTTTATTGATCCATTATAATAAGGTAAAACTTTAATATTCAAAGATTCTATTTTTTCAATTTCCGAGCTAGGAATATTTCCAGCAATTAAAACATGAATTCCCAACTCAGATAAATAATTAATAATTTCGTGACTGTTGGTGTATTTTTGAGATACCTTTGTTGTATTCAGTTCTACAATTTTCCCAGACTTTATCGAATAAATTGTATAATAACTACAATCTTTAAGATGATCCTCGATTTTCCTATTCGTTGTTGGAATAGCAACTCTTATTTCGTCCATTATAATTTGATTAAAAATTACAATTAAAAGAACACCTTAATCTTTTCCCCTTTCCTATACCCCCTCCAACTTTTCTTTTTTTCCCCATCCCAACATCTTTTTGAACAGAAACATCATCATCCTTATCTTTTATAAAACATTTACCTAATTTTCTCCCGGTACCGGGGCCTTTTTCCTCTGGTCCTTTTCTATTTAATTTCGACATATTATTATTTTTTAAAATTCGTTTTTAACTTATTTATTATTTCTTCTATTGAACTATTCATATTTTGAACAACAACTAATTGAATTCCTAACTTATCTAATTCCGATTTGGCTTTAATTCCAAATCCCCCCGAAATAATTCTTTCCACATTCAATTCGTATAAAAATTGAACCACGGTTAAACCTACATCATTTTCCATGGAACGACTTATATTTTTAATGATTTCTATTTCATTTGTATCGGTATCAATTATAAAAAAATAAGCACACCTTGCAAAATGCTGATCGATCTTCGAATTAATTAACTTCCCCTTTGATGTTATTGCTATTTTCATGTTATTTTGTTTTAACTATTCATTATTAATCGTTTCTTTTATTTTTGATATTTGAATGGAATTACATAACAAACATTTTTTAATTTCTTTTTCTTTTTTGGGATTATTAAAATAACTACCACATTTTTTACAATTATACCATTCCTCATCAAAATAAACTCGACCTCCTTCAATTACAATAGCTCGAGCCTCAACAAATGCTTTTGAAATCTTTCTTCTGGCGCTTTCATATATACGAGTTAATGTAGGACGCGATATTCCCATAAATTTTGCCGCCTCAAGCTGTGTTAATAATTCATAATCACACAATCGAATCGTTTCATATTCCTCAAAAAGCAAAATAACATTTTTTTGTTCTTTTGCATAATATCCATATGGCTTAAACCCTTTAAATTTAGGGGGAGCAACCATTTTTCGTTTATTTTTAGGACGTGCCATTCGTTTTTTTCAATGAATATTTTTTACAAATATAATGAACTTATGTTCATAATAAAAAATATTTTCAAAAATAATTTCATTTATTTTTTATTAATTTGTAAAAACTAACTAATTTATCCAATGAAAAAAATATTATTATTTAATTTATTTGCATTTATAATGTGCCACTTAAATGCACAAGAAGAAGCTCGTTTAATGCGCTTCCCTGCTATTCACGGGAATCAAATCGTTTTTAGCTATGCCGGCGACCTCTATACAGTGGATAAACTAGGCGGTACTGCTCGCAAACTTACTACCGATATTGGTTATGAAATGTTTGCCCGTTTTTCACCTAACGGTAAAACAATTGCTTTTACTGCCCAATACGACGGCAATACAGAAGTATATTCCATGCCTTCGGAAGGTGGCGAACCTGTCCGTTTAACTTATACAGCGGCTTTATCGCGCGATGCCATTTCGGATCGTATGGGTCCTAATAATATTGTTATGACTTGGAGAGACGATTCATCTATTGTTTACCGTTCCCGAAAACAAACATTCAACGATTTTAAAGGTCAATTATTTCTTGCTTCAACAAACGGAGGTCTTTCAGAAGAACTCCCTCTCCCATCGGGCGGATTTTGTTCCTATAATAAAGAAAAAACAAAACTTGCCTACAATCGTGTTTTTAGAGAATTCAGAACATGGAAATACTATAAAGGAGGCATGGCCGACGATATTTGGATTTACGACTTTTCTAGTAAAAAAACAATAAACATAACCAATAACGATGCTCAAGATATTATGCCCATGTGGGTTGGAGATAAAATTTATTTTATCTCCGATCGCGACCGCATTATGAATCTTTTCTGCTACGATATAACAAGCAAAGAGACTAAAAAAGTAACCAACTTTACCGAATATGATATTAAATTTCCATCCTTAGGCGATAACGCTATTGTATTCGAAAATAGCGGTTATATTTATGTTTTCGATTTAACAACACAGAAATCGGAAAAAGTAAAAATTATTATTGCCGACGACCAAGTTTCTGGTCGCGACAAGCTTAAAGATGCAAGCGAATATATTAACTCTTCTTCTATTTCTCCCGATGGGAAAAGAATTTCTTTTGATGCAAGAGGTGATATTTTTACTGTACCCGTTAAATCAGGTATTACCAGAAACCTAACCAAAACGTCCGGAACGCACGACCGAAATGTAGCTTGGTCGCCCGACGGCAAGAATATTGCGTTTATCTCTGATATAACAGGAGAAGATGAAATATATATTATGAATGAAAATGGAACTTCTGAGCCCATTCAGTTAACCAAAAATTCCGACACCTATAAATACTACTTAGAGTGGTCGCCTAACAGCAAATATATTTTATGGGCCGATAAAAAACTGCGATTACAATACATCGATATTTCAACTAAAATAGTAACGCAAGTAGATTACAGTAAAGACGGTGAATTTACGCAATATTGCTGGTCGCCCGACAGTAAATGGCTTGCTTATACATTTCCTACCCAATCTTCCATGAATAAAATTTATCTTTATGAACTATCATCCAAGGCTAAATGCGAAGTAACCGATGGATGGTACGATTCGGGAAGTCCTTCGTTTAGCAGCGACGGCAAATTTCTGTTTTTTTCTTCCGATCGGGATTTTAATCCTACCTATAGCTGGACCGAATGGAACCATGCTTATACCGATATGAGTAAAGTCTATTTTGTAACACTTGCTAAAGCTACAATCAATCCGCTTAAACCCGAAAACGATGAGGTTGTTTTAAGCAAAGAAGAAGAAAAAGAAACAGCCAAAGAATTAGATAAAAAAGATACCAAAGGAAAAACAAAAACAACTGAAACAACAATAACGAAAGATATTAAAATAGATACAACCGGAATAAAAAATCGCATTGTTGTTCTCCCTATTGATGCAGGTCGTTATTTTAATATTACGACTATTAGTGAAAATGTTTACTACATAAAACGTTCAGAAACGGAAAAGAAAGCATCGTTAATGGTATTCGACCTTAAAAATAAAAAAGAAACAAAACTTGGTAATTGTAATAATTATGAAATAACAGCTGACCATAAAAAAATGTTTCTTCGTAAAGATGGATACTATTATGTTATTGACCTTCCTAAAGCATCACTTGACTTAAAAGAAAGTGTAGATGTATCGAATATGAAAATATGGGTAGATCAAAAAGCCGAATGGAAAGAAATATATAACGAATGCTGGCGACAAATGCGTGATTTCTTTTATGATCCCGATATGCATGGAGTTGACTGGAATAATATGAAAGAGAAATATGCTGTTTTATTACCCTATATTAATCATCGTGCCGACTTAACTTATGTTATTGGAGAACTTATTGGCGAATTAAATGTTGGACATGCCTACATTGGCGGAGGAGATGAACCGGAACTAACTAGCATAAATACCGGCTTATTAGGGGCTACCGTATTGAAAGATAAATCGGGATATTTTAAAATTGAAAAAATATTAGAAGGAGAAAATTGGCGGAATAAAGCACGTTCACCACTTACCGAAGTAGGTGTTGATGTAAATGAAGGCGAATATATTATTGCCATTAATGGAACATCTGTTAAGGAAACTGGTGACATTTATGAATTGTTGGTTAATACAGCAGGTAGTCAAGTGGAACTGACTGTTAATTCTACTCCTTCCAAAAGCGGAAGCAGAAAAGTTATTATAGTACCTATTTCAGACGAAGCAGAATTATATTATTATAATTGGGTTCAAAAAAACATAAAAAAGGTAAGTGACGCTACCAACGGTCAAGTTGGGTATGTTCACATTCCCGATATGAGTGTTGTTGGGCTAAACGAATTTGCCAAATATTTTTATCCTCAGAAAAACAAAAAGGCTTTTATTATTGATGACCGTGGAAATGGAGGAGGAAATGTTTCTCCGATGATACTAGACCGATTAATGAGAGATGTAGCTATTATGGGAATGTCGAGAAACACAGCCGCTGAAAAAAGTCCGGAAAGTGCTGTAAATGGGCCTATTGTTTGTTTAATTGATAACTATTCCGCATCAGACGGTGATTTGTTCCCTTATAAATTTAAGAAATTAGGCTTAGGAAAACTTATTGGTAAACGTTCGTGGGGTGGAGTTATTGGCATAAGAGGAACCTTACCATTAATGGATGGAGGGTATTTAATGAGACCTGAATTCGGTCATTATAGCAGCGATGGAGAAGGATGGATAATTGAAGGATATGGAGTAGATCCCGATATTGAAGTTGACAACGATCCGGCGAAAGAATATATGGGAGAAGATGAACAATTAAATGCAGCTATAAAACATATACAAGAAGAATTAAAGAACTATAAAGAATTACCCGGAATTCCCGAATTTCCGGATAAATAGAAATAGATTAAATATAAAAGAGGG
>Ga0116184_10003673_pt1 | contig 12455 bp, 12 predicted proteins | sample AD_JPNNA5_MetaG_FD_89886 | JGI IMG/M metagenome (GOLD analysis project Ga0116184, IMG submission 89886) | Active sludge microbial communities of municipal wastewater-treating anaerobic digesters from Japan - AD_JPNNA5_MetaG | ecosystem: Engineered > Bioreactor > Anaerobic > Digestate | place... | reverse complement strand
TTCCTATAGTAAGATTATTTTTGAGTCAATTCGGCATGGACTTTAAGCAATACGTTGGAGATATAATTGCTAACCGTCTTAACGCTCAGGTTCAAATAGGCAGCAATTTCGGCATTTGTTTTCCCCCTGGCAATCCATTCAAGGATCTCGTGTTCGCGTTCGGTCAGTTCATCAAAGAGGCTTACTACCGATTGCACCTGAGGAGCCGATAGATAGCCCAGAACTTTTTGGGCGATGCCCGGGCTAAATACCGCGCCGCCAGCAGCAACCGTATTGATCGCGCGCAGCAGTTCTTCCTGTTCGCTGTTTTTTAGCAGATATCCACGCGCACCGGCCCGGATCGCCGGGAATACAGACGCATCATCTTCAAAAACGGTCAGGATGAGAATGCCTATATGCGGGCTAGCGCGATGAATCCGTCGGGTGGCTTCGATCCCATTTATCACGGGCATACGCAGATCCATCAGAATGACGTCAGGCTGCTCGGCGTCTGCCATTGCGATCACTTCTTGGCCGTCGCTGGCCTCGCCTACAATTTCCAATTCTTCGGTGGCAGACAAAAGTACGCGCAGGCCGCTACGAGTTATCACCTGATCATCAGCAATAAGGACGCGGATTTTCTCCATATCTATAGTTTACACGATTGTGACAGGACAAGGAATAACGACCGATATGGTCGTGCCTTTGCCTGGCAAAATATCCATCATAAAGGTTCCACCGACCTCGGCTGCGCGGGCTTGCATGGAGAGCAAGCCGATTCCCCCAAGGGGTGGCTCTGCCAGCCCACGCCCATCGTCTTGAATGGTTAATTTCAGCACGGGCAGGGGCTGAGAAGGATGCAAACGCAAATCGATCTGGCAGCTTTGCGCCTGGGCGTGTTTCTCGATGTTGGTCAAAGATTCTAATACGATGTAATACACAGCTGTTTCAATCTCTGCCGGCAAGACCGGTAGATCTTCAGGGCTGTTTAAAATAACCTTCAGGTTCGGATGTATCAATGTACGTTCGCGCAGCGCGCCTGCCAGCCCAAGCAGTTCTAACTCGGGAGGGAAAAGCTGATGCGCCAATTCGCGAATATGCGTGGTCAAATTGATTAACTGTTGATTAATCGTGGAAAACGTGAATTCAGCACCAAGAGGGTCTTTTTGTACGTTATCCTTCAGGTGCTCGATCTGCTGCACCAGGGCAGAAAGTTGGTGACCTACATCATCATGTAAATCCCGGCCTAACCGCCTTCGCGCTTCGCCTCGTTCAGTGACCAACCGCAAGCGGGCCTGCTCCAGCCGTATACCGAGAAGGTGGGCATGTGCCGCCACACTGATCTGGCGGACCAGGTTGTTTATCAATTGCCGGTCGACCTGTGAAAATGGTTCATCGGTAGAGCGCGTAGAGGCCCGAAACTCTCCAATATTCTGCCCGGCAATTACCATTGGGAAATTGACCACCTGGTTCTGAGGTGTGCCGTATTGCGCCGCTACCTGCAACTTTTCCTCCCCCGACAATGCAAGAGCGACATAAGGCAGCTTCAACGCTTTTGCCACCGTTTCTACCGTCACCGCCAACCCGGAGGAGGAATCGTGCGCAGACTCTACTTGCCGTCCAAGACGCATGAGTAGTTCAAATGGTTCATCACGCTCGCCGTACATCAGCCGGTTCACGCCGCGCTGTAAGCCGCGTCTGATCGGTTCAAACAAAACCGCCACCACGCCTGTGGTTGTCAACGATATGAGCAAGCTCCCCTGGGATTGGAAAAGATAGCTCAGATATCCGACCACCAAGACATACAGCACAATCACGGACACAGTCAGGCCAAAGTACACCAGGGCACGATTTACGATGCGGTCAATATCGAACAATTGATACCGTAATAAGGCCACAGTCAGGCCGATACCCATGATGGGAAATCCTAGATTACTCAAGGCTGACAGCAATTGTCCCATCGGGCTTAGCAGCGATCCCTTAAATAATGAAGGTGTAAAGGCCAATCCAAAAAGAGCGAAGCCGAACAAGGTTCCACCCAAAGCCCAGCGCATTTGCCCACGGCTGATGGAATCGCGCATGGTGATGGCGTTGTGTATCAACAGACCGATGGTGATCAGGAGGGAGAAACCTACCCATATCCAGCCAGCCACATACACTCGCATCGAAAAAGCAGCAATCACTCCCAGCCCAACCAGGTACGGAAGAAAACCGAGCCAGGGTTGTTTATGCAGAATGGGTTTCGTGTATGGAAATGTCAGGCCAAAGCGGATCAGCGCTGGGGGAAGGAAAATCGAAAAGGTGAGGAGGATTGTGGCGACCACCCCAAAATTCGCTACAGGGTCCAGCACGTCTGCGACCATGGCAGGCAAAATATTCATGGTCAGGTATATGGCGAACAGAAACGTTGCCAGAAACACAACGACACCGCAGAGGGAAGACCTGGACGCCGCCAGAACGCATACCAGCTAACGAACAGAAAAACGATCAATCCAAACCAGGTAAAGGTCATGGCCGGAGAGCCAAAGACCGTCGCACCTATCACTTTCTCAACCGTCCACCGTCCCTGCGGCACCTGCAAGGTGATTGTTTGCCCTTCTCGCAGGACGGTGTATTCTACACTGCCCCCAGTTCGCCAGTTATTTTCAAGCCCCTCGGGTGCAATATACAGCCCATTGACAATCGGAACTCCCTGGATTTCTGTGACCCAATCGCCGGGCTGCAAGTTGGATGGCAGACCCATTACATTCTGCCGGAAGATAAATCCATGACTGTCAAAACCATCCGGCTCAACCGCCAACCAGCCATCCGTGGGAAGTGCAAAGCGATATGCGAGCAGTATCAGGCATATCAATATCCAGCTCAGTGCTGCTGCCAGCCAAAAACGCGTCTTCGAAGTATGCACAGGGGTGATTGGAACCTTCGTTTCAGGCATGGTCAGCGAATCCTTCGCATCACACGAAAAGAAAGAAAAACCAGAGGGTCAGGGATCTGTGAGCCATATTTCAAGCCCGCCAGATCCCTGACGAAATGGAGCGTTTACTGTTGAGCAGCCTGGGGAGACACGGCGTAGGAGCGAGGATTTGCTGCGGATTTAAACACCGCCAGCGCCACGCCCAGCACCATAACCCCCATGATGAGTTCGCCGGCCATGCCGGGACCATCTGGCGTCACACCCAACGCGAGCGGCAGGCTCACTGCAAAGAATATTACCAGGAAATGCACCAGAGGCATCCACCGCTGCCAGCCAGTCCAACGTTTCGCGGTGACCACTGCGATGCCGATTAGCAGCGCAGAAATATCACTCAGTATGCCGCCAATCGGAAAGACCACGAAGAGGAGGCTGTCTTGCCCCACCTCAAATAAATTCGCCAGACCGCCGATAATGATCAAACCCCGGCTGACAGCGTAGAGGATCACGACTGTTTTGCCAAAGGTGTTCGCAACCGCCCCACCGGAGATTAAGCCGAGGAACCCTACCGCTACACAGGCCAGCGCAGTTAAAAAAATCAATTCATTCACGATCCACAAGGCGCTTCCGTCCGGTTCCACCAGGTTGAGGCTGTACTGCATAATGACAGCGATCAACCATAATATTGCACCAATTATACCAATCATACCGGCTTTGCGAGCCAAAGAGGAACTTTCCATTTCCCAAATCTCCTTTTGTATAAATCGTTTGCCATCTGTGACTTGAATCTAGCACTTCCTAAGATGGGTACATAGAGATGCTTTCCCAAACTGGGCGGGAAAAAATCTTGGGAATATTTTTCAGACAAAAAAGCACTCCCTAATAAAACTCACAGGGAGTGCGGCATCATTATGTATCGTAATGGATGAAGCGGTACACCCCAATATATGGGGATGTGTTCGCTATTTCGCGTTTCGGCGCTCTATTTGGCTATACCCAGCCCCGCCGGCCTAAACTTATACCCGTACATACGACTCGGTCCGCGGGGGAGAGGTGAAGGTGTCAATCTAGCGGCAGGCATTACCGGCAAAGCCGCGATTTGGAGGCCAATAGCACCAAACGCAAAATCCGTCAGTAGAGTGGAGCCTTGCCCCACCATCTACTCCACAATTTGTTGGGTTGTTTTTGCTACTTTAACAAAAGTTTTGCTCCATCTCCAACAAATTTGTCATTAAGAGCGCTCAAAATTTCAAATAATCTTTCTGGTTCATTCATAATTTGTGTATGTTCTGGCTCAGGATTACTAGGAAGATTTTTTACACTCTCAGCTATTTTAAACCATCCTTCAAACCAATCTGTTTGGTCAACAAATGAACCAATTAATTCCACAATTCCATTGGCGTAATTTTGAATTTCTTGGGCGTGAATATAAGTCATTGGAGATAGTGGGAAAGAGATAGTTGGCCCTGATGGTTTGAATTGGATGTTAACCTCAGTTTCATCAATTCTTTCACTATAGCCTGTATAAATACTACAACTATGAACATATTCATTGCGTAAGTCTACTAACCATTGTAAATGGGTCAAATCAACTCCCAAGTCTTTTAATTTTATAATCTTGGAGGTTAAACCACGAGTGCATTCAATAAATCCAGCTGGTGGTTTTGATATTGGATTTGGAGACATCCATTTCCAATCTACTTTGCCGGCTAAGTATAGTAGTTCAAAAGCAAGACTTAATGTTTTGTCAACGCCAGCTAAAAAAATGATGATTGATGCAATCTGAAAACGATGAGATGGATCGTAAGAATTTAGTGATTTGACCATTTTCAACAAGTCTAAAGCAAGTTCTGTATGAGGTTTCAAAACATCATTTAGCAACTTTTTTGATGATAGCTCGATATCTGACACGTGTTTTTACCCTTTTATAATAGTCAAAACAACTTTGTTATGAATAAAGCCGCCTAACGGCTAGGGTTAGTGGCAGCGCCTGTGCAAGCGCTTGTTAGCCCCCTTTTTTTTTCATAGAGGTAATATCTCTTTTAATTCTTCTTCGGTAAAATGCTCCCTAAGAATTTTAATGACATCTTTAAACGCCTGCTCGTTTTGTTGTGCAAGAGTTCGTATCATTACCTTAACCATAGCAATATTTTGTTGAGCAGAATATTTTACAATTTCCTGATGAATCGAGCGAATTGCTCCGTACTTGTTAAATAAAATATTACTGACCGCAGTAGCTCCTAATATTTTAGCTACTTCCAACAAATTTATTCCATACATTTCTTAAAATTCTTTCAAAAAGTTAGAAATATCCTGTGAACTATGCATATTAGTTGTGAAAATTTCAAACAGTGTTTTTATCATTTCTCTATACATAACTTTTGTATCGGCATCAGTATTTTCTGATTTTGATAACTCCGTTAAACCTTCAACCAATACTTTAAAATTCTCTTTGTTAATATTCAATTCATCAAGCCGAGATTGCAGAACTCGACCAAATAATTGCTCTTTTTTATTAAGGGTGTAGATTTCCTTGATAGCTCCAATAATTTCGGGTAGATTTTGAACAATTCCTTGTACAACAACAAGTTTAGCTGATACAGGCTGCATTTCACTTTTTACAATTTCTGAGTCCATGTTTCCTTTCGACCCCTTTCTTAAGAGTATTTCACTTTCTCTGGACTCTTTTTGTCTTTCCATACGACATCAAAGAGTTTCTTAACCCCAAAGGCAGCTCCAAGTGCGATTGCAGGAACCACAACAACAGCGCCTAACAACATTCCACCACCAACTAATCCGCCGAGTGCAGCCAAACCAGAGGTTATACCAGCAGCGCTAAGTCCAAACATTGAACCACTCGCTGCGATTGCTGCTACAGGAACACCGACCCCCGCGAGTTTTGCTGCACTATCTTTTATAAGATGTTTGTATTTTTCGGAATTCGGGGGAATATCTTTGATTTTATAAAGACTTTCCTGGATAGATTTTATGGCATCAACCTGTTCTTGGGTGATCCCCAAGACTTCACCAATACCAAGTATGTATTGATATTCATCATCGGAGAACTTCGAATCAACCAAAGAAAAAAGACACAAGTCTGAGATTAAGGTGTATTTTAATTCCGTATTACCGAGAATTTGAATTGCCTCAAGATTCGCCAGTTTATCTTCACGTTGAAGGTTGAATACTGAAGAATAGATTTTGGCTTTCCCTACATCTGAAATCTTAAGTTGCGCCAATAAGACATCCAGTTGACGCTTTTCCATATCTCCAAATTCTTTATCTACATAACAGACGGCAGATAAAACACTCAAATAAGCAATTTGTTCATTTTCGGAATATTCTTCTAATGGATGTTTTTTCTGTTCTTCTGGCATAATTACTACTCCTTAACGTGATTCCAATAGTTTGAAATTTCTAGATAACCCTCATTAGTTATTCAACCACTAAAAAGCACGCTTAACATCTGGATAGAGATTGATCCTCATAGGGACTCTTGCCAGTTTTTGACACATTGTTCTAAGTATTATAAACTGCTTATATTATTATGAACACCAAAAAAACGCCCTCCATCTCTGGAAGGCGCTTTATGCTAATTACTCATTACAAATTACTGAACTTGCAACACCGGCCTAAATTTATAACCGTTCACACGACTTGGTCTGCACGGTGGGAGTTCGGGTGGAAATTTAACCTTCAAAATCTATTTTTTCTATATTGTGAAGTGCTAATCATTCTTAAGCCAAAACGGACAAGAATGGAAACTTACAATAATTTCCGAAATTCAACTAAAGGAAGCATACATTTTGCATGCAATCCGTAACCGGCAAAACTAGCCACATAAAATTTGAGATCAAATAGCTGTGATTGCGCATATTGATCAATTTCGGGATCACTGAGAATAGTTTTTAACTTCGGGCTTCGTGGATTGTGGTTGGCGAGAATAAAAATCACTTCAGGCGGATCATCCACATTTAGCTTGACCTTTGCATTACTCGTGCCTTTATTAAATTTCAGCAATCCAAGTTCATCAAGTTGATTAAACTGACTTTCCATGGTTTCCAATAGTTTAGCGTAACTATCTTTATTTGAAATCAGCTTTTCCATATCTTTGAGATGCTTAAGCAAGCCAGCACTACCAGTCAGCGCACTATCACCATATTTCATCTCAATCAAGGCAACTTTACAGTTATTACCGTTTTTTCGCTGGGCTGCCAACCAGCGGATGGCCATAATATCAAATCTAGCATAAGTTTCAGTAACTTCGATATCCGAAACAAAATATTCACTTTCATTCGAAATGGTCGAATTGTTATTTTCACGAGCAATCAACTGTTGAAACTCTCTCTCTGCCTTGCCATAAGTTGAGAAATATTCGTCCATAATATTCTTGCGGCTTGGGAATGAATCAATCCAACTCCTTGAATCTTTCTGATTGTTAATCTCGGTTGGAGAATCAGGAATGAAAAGCCCAGATTTATTATATTGATCATCAAATGAAGCTTGATAAAAACCTTTGTTGTGCTCCTTGAGATTGAGGATATTTCCACCGCGATAATAGATATTGATGAAATTTTCTCGAATTGCCAACATTAATGTATGGTCTTTTTTTACTCGTGTTAAGATTGGGTGAAGCACACCGTTGGAATTAACAAGATCGCCCATAAATTTAACAGATAACTTTCTCATCTATACCTCCCACCACTCGCCATCATTATGCACTTCCACATTTTGGAATAACTCACTATATCGTTCAGGGAAAAAGGTGTGGATTGGAACCACCTTGAGAGGATTGATTGCTGTCACCAACTTCTGTAGATCTACGGGACTAGCATGTCCCGAAGTGTGAATACTGATTTTTGGGATGGCATTCCGCTCCAACCATTCTTTTAGCTTATTGTAAGAGTCTTTTTCCCAATATCCCTCCCATTGAGAATAAATATAAGTGGCACCTTTCAAACAATTACCCCTCTCGAGGTCAGAACAATGCAGGGGGCGAAAAAGCAATGTGGATTTGCTCTGTGCCTCATGCAAATTCTCTATGAAAATACGATTTGCCGCATGGTGTTTGAGAAGATCAAACCAGGCGTTATTTTTGATCTGGATGCGTTGAGCTTGGGGAATGAACAACGCGACCTCTGGCCAGTTGGATTGGGGGATATGAGGATTACCGGTTGCTTCTAGAATAGCAGCCGTGTACAGATCGATAATTAGTTTTCTACCAGTCCGTTTGCAGGCACGCAAGATGGAAACAACTCGATCAATATTTTGGGCTGAAGTATGAACTAGCGCCAAACCTTCGGTAGCGGAAAAAGCCTGCACAAGTTGTGTCTCAATATCAGCTTCAGTGGGAAAGTATTGGTCGTCATTGAGCCTTCCTAGTGAAGATCCTTCCAAAAGTAGAGTATCGATATTCGTAGGAGGATATGCAACCAGGTGCTCGAACAGGGCTGCCTTACGTCCATGAGCACGAAGATCGCCGCTATAGAAGAGGTGTTTTCCATCACTTTCAACTAAGAGTGCATAGGCATCATATGCCGAGTGATCGACAAGAAAGGGGGTGATTTGAAAAGGGCTCACTTCAAAATATTGCCCGGATTGGTAATCCCATCCCTGTGAGGGAACAGGCCAGTTGCCAGGTAAGAAAGGCGCGGCAGCAGCCAGGATGCGGCGAGCAGCAGGCCCCATGCCAACAGGAATCATCGGTGAGATATGAGTGAGCAAGCCGAAATGGTCGAGGTGCGGGTGGGAAATAAGGATACCAAGTAGAGATGCATCATTGCCGTCTAATCCGGAGATCTCAGGCAAGTATTGACTACTATTTTTTTTCGCATCCAATGGTAAGCCCAAATCAATAAGCAGCCGTTGACCTTGGCTTTCAACTTCGACACAGCTTCCGCCTATTTGTTTGCTTCCACGATGAATGCAGACTCGCAAGTGGTTTTTCCCATCTACACTAGTAGATATAAATTGGATGAATCATGTTATTGGATAACTTTAACTCTTATCCAAAATCACATGAGCTGTTCTAATTCCACGATAATTTTTTTAACCGTTTCGGCAAATTCAGATATTTCTTCAGCGAGAATCTCAACCGTGGTACCAGGTTTCTCGCGACTCATTGTATCCGCATACGCTTCGTCGGCTAACGACAGGTTGTGCCCAATTACGTGTCGTTTCTCAATGTTTAGTTTCATTAGATCCAACTCTTCCAGAGTAAGTACGCTGAACGGATCAAGTGAAAGGTTCTTGTACAGATCCTTAGCCCTATCCAAGTTCTGGAACCGGTTGCCAATTGCTCCCTTATCAATCATTTTTTCTGATTGATCTTTAGGGAAATTCTTTTTGATCATATATCTGTAAAATACTTTTTGATAAGTTTCAAATACAGTTACTACATCTTCGTGTGCATTCCCAAGAATTCGATAGGAAAGTTCACTATTGTTAGTCTCCGCAACCTGCTCAGCCAAGTCTATTTGTTGAAGGATGAGCTCGATTTCGCGTTCAAAGTGCACGTGTAAATTTTTGCCGCCACAGTCAGGGCAAAATAGGGCAATTGCGTACACTCCATATTCTCGCCCACAGATATTACAAGCCAAATTCCGAATTAAGTCTTCTCTCCATGCTCGAGGTTCCTGACTGTAATCTGGTTTAATGTCCATCTTGAGAGAAATTAATCCACCCCTTGGTTGGGAACGATTGAAATCCTTGGCCATTTTCACAAAGTAATCATTAACATCTCTGGATGCTGCCCATTCGATATATTTCTGTATAGCTTCTATATCACCAAGGTAATTAAACTCCTCATCATCAGCATCCATTCCACAATATGGACATGTTGTTCCTTGGGTTCCGGGAGTTCTCTTTAGCTGGGAAATATCAAGATTTTCCGGTATCTGCGCATCACCAAGAAGAAATAATCGTGGTGTGCAATCAACATTTGGACACCATCGGTAAACTTTCCCACTGGGGCTATGCGGCAAAGGAACCTTAAGCTCCATCTTATCCCTTGTACCACCCACTTTATACTTTTCAAGACGTTTGAAATGGAAATCTGACATTTTTTACCTGTCTCCAATAAGTCACTATCCAAATTTGTAGGAATTATCTCATTTTCGTGACCAGAAAGCGTCTTCCAGGTGGATAAAGTTTCAAGAATCCAATTAATAAAATCCTTATCATCTGACTAAATATATGCTAGCGCATAAAATGTTTTGAAGAAAACATGTTTTTGGTTATTCGGAAACGATACCTATAGCTTGTTCAACGCGGCCACAAGATCTTCACCATGCAAGGCTACAAGGCCACTTGCAGATTGAGGTTGACCTCCATCATCCTGATTAAAGAAACTAGGCAGAACTTGGCGCAAAAGGTCAATCTGGCCGTAGAAATATTCTTTAAGCAGCGGTACAACCTGGTAGTTCCAGATATCATCCAAACAATTAAGCTTTTCCACCTCATCCGCGATCACCTGGAGTGGTAGAAAATAACTGTGTCCGATCTGATAATCTACACCACGCAGGTCAACAATGCGCTGATTCAAATTTTTCAAGCAGGTTCCGATATTTAAAGCATCTTCTTCTGCTAGCGAAACGTTGATACCGTCAAGTAGTTCTGCCTCAGGTAATAATTCCAGAAAAGCGAATCGCCGGCGTAAAGCGACATCCAGTAAGGCAATGCTTCGATCAGCGGTATTCATTGTGCCGATAATCGCTAGATTTACCGGAACCTGGAAATCCTCTTTGCTGTATGGAAGTTCAACTGGCTGCTTGCCTCGCTTATCCGCTTCAATCAGCGTCATCAGCTCACCAAATATTTTGGCGATATTTCCACGGTTGATTTCATCAATAACCAGAACATATTGGTTATTTGGGTCATCCTTGGCACGCACACATAGGCTACGGAAGATCCCCGGTTTCAATTCAAAAGCCAAAACCATCGCATCACCCTGCTCAGTTTTGGGACGTAAACCTTCCACAAAATCTTCGTACGCATAGGACTGGTGAAATGTCACCCAACGAATAAAATCTTCTGGTTGGTTCGTTGCGGGAGGACCTTGTTTGATCAAGGTAAGACGATCCGTTAAGGTGCCTTGGACATATTCCTTGCCGGCAGGTGTCAAAAACCATTGGCTATTTGCAGTTTTGTCAAAAAGGAAAGGCTCAGCACGTGAAGTCAGATTGACGGTCTGACTTTCGATAGCTGTATGCGACTGTAGATACCCCCATATTTGGTTTTTTTGGTGTTTTACCGGACTTTGTCTAAAACGAGCCTGAACCAATTCCATTTCTTCAAGCTGAGGAACTGTATATTTCTTGTCATGTCCTGTTCTGTACATATCCAAAGCTAAAATATCGTAGAAAGGTAAATCCTCAATGACCGTTTGCAGAAAGGTCGCTCGAGACTGCGCCTGTTTGAGTTGGGGAGAGACCAGTCGGTTTGCAATAATTTTCGCCCAGAAAGTTTTGCCTGTTCCAGGAGGACCGAAAAGAATCAAATTCTTAAAGCGGTTCAACAAGCGCAATGCATCAACCACAATCCTGGTATCCTTTTGAGGTTCTTCCGGTTTTTTGCCTGTCTCAGGTTGCGGTGGTGTCTCCACTTCATCGGGATTCCATTCTTGTTTAAGATCCCTATAAAAGTCAAAGTTCTGGCCACTTGGTTGGTTGCCGGCTAAACCTTCCCGGATTTGGTGTAACCGAATATCGAGATCTGTGTGCGGGTCAGTAACATACTTAATATAGCGACTAACAATTTTTTCTTTGTGCGTGGTGCTGATAATCCGCTCATATTGATCTGGGAACATCAAATACAAGATGGCATGTCGGAGATCATAAGCCCGATCACCTTTTCCTGGGATACCCTCCAGGATTTCGTCGAGCATTGATTGGGCTTGCGTTGAATCTGTTAATATTTGTGTAGCATTACCTTGCTCTTTTAATCGTAAGGCAAATGCAGCCAATAAATGGAGTTGAGCATATCGAAAATGATATTTTTGAGTAGTTCTGGTAAATCCATTCTTTTGAGCAGCCCAAATGGGGTCGTTTTCTGGTGGTAAAGTCAACCCGCTTTTCTGAGCAGCCCAACCAATATTGCGCAACCGTGTGGCTAGTGTGATATTCGCAGATGGTAAATAGTAAACATAGTGCATATCAGCTGCCAACCCCCATAAGATGGGCGGTGCGCCAACCAGTTGTTGTTCTAATTTCTCGTTAAAATTTAAATTCCCTTCCAGGTTAGGGCTATCAATAACCTGCGTTTTCCAACGCTGTAAGTTGGCGACCGTCCATATCGGTTGGTCTGGCCAAATAAGTGAACGGTCCTGCTGTAAGCAACGTTCCTGAAACAGGTGAAACGCCTCATAGAGTGGTTGGAATTCTGTCATGCGGGCCATATTACCTCCGATGGTGAACCTACTTGCGAGAGAGTCGAGTACAAAATATTACGAAATTCTTGGATCAATGGAAAAATTTGATTCAATGGTTGATGTAAATTCAAAGTCGCAACGAATATCCGGATAGAGGTTTGCTCAACCATTAGCATTTTAGGTGTGAACACTTCTGCT
>Ga0116184_10003670_pt1 | contig 12459 bp, 12 predicted proteins | sample AD_JPNNA5_MetaG_FD_89886 | JGI IMG/M metagenome (GOLD analysis project Ga0116184, IMG submission 89886) | Active sludge microbial communities of municipal wastewater-treating anaerobic digesters from Japan - AD_JPNNA5_MetaG | ecosystem: Engineered > Bioreactor > Anaerobic > Digestate | place... | reverse complement strand
TTGATGATCAATCACAAGAAAATTGCCAATAAAGATGTGGTTATCAAAAACGCAAAATTCGATTATCGATTCTTGTTGGGTTCCGATTTTATTTCTATTGACAGTAGTTCTACAGTGCAATTCAACAAAATAAAATTCCATCCTTATTTGGCTTATGAAACTGAGGAAGACACGATTTACAAACTCAAAGTAGCCATTCCAAAAATGAAAGCGCAGGATTTTATTGTGTCGCTTCCCGATGGTTTGTTCACGCATTTTCAGGGAATGGAAGCCGAAGGCAATTTCGAATACAATTTGGATTTCAAATTCAATAAAAACAAGCCCAATCGATTGGTTTTTGATAGCAAGTTGAAGAAAGAAAACCTAAAAATCACCAAATACGGCGAGGCCAACCTAAACAAACTCAATGGCGAATTTGTGTATCGAGCCATCATTCAAAATGTATTGCAGCGACCCGTTTTGGTAGGAGTTGAAAATCCCAATTATACGCCTTTGGATCAAATATCGCCTTATTTGCAAAAATGCGTTTTAACTTCTGAAGACCCTTCTTTTTTCTCACATCGTGGTTTTATCAACGAGGCTTTCAAACAATCGATTCTTAAAAATATTCGCACCAAGAAATTCTCTCGTGGGGCTAGTACCATCAGTATGCAATTAATCAAAAACGTATTTCTTACCCGCGAAAAAACCCTTTCTCGAAAACTAGAAGAAATCCTCTTGGTTTACATTCTTGAAAATAATAGAATCGCCAGCAAGGAAAGAATGCTGGAAGTCTATTTCAACATCATCGAATGGGGTCCTGATGTCTATGGCATTGGCGAAGCAGCCCATTTTTATTTCCAAAAAACACCAGCCGATTTAACCCTAAAAGAATGTTTATTTCTAGCCACGATTGTTCCAAAACCAAAGAAATTTATGTGGCAATTTGACAACGAAGGCAACTTAAAATCTTTTGCTAACCAACAGCAAAAATTCCTAAGCAATTTGATGTTGCGAAGAGGAATTCTGACCGCCGAAGACACCATCGGACAATCTATCCCGTTGCAACTTACAGGAAATGCCCATTCGCTTTTGAATTTAAAAGTACAAGATTCTGTTCCAGCAGATTCTTTGGCGGTAGAGACACCTTTTGAATTTTGATTCTTTGCTTTTTTGGACACAGATGACACAGATTGAAACGGATTTACACAGATAGAAATTAAAAAAGTCCACAAAGAAAAATAATTTTCTTTGTGGACTTTGTGCCTTCTTTGTGCCCTTTGTGTTTAAAAAACTAAGGCGCAGGATCAGGAATCACGGCCTGAACCGCATCGATTTCCTTTAAGATTTCATCCGATAACACAACATCAATTGCTGCAATGTTTTCTTTTAATTGTTCCATCGTTGTCGCGCCAATAATGGTGCTGGTCACAAAAGCTTGTTGGTTTACAAATGCCAAAGACAATTCAGTTAAACTCAAGCCATTTTTCTGGGCAACTTCATTATACAATCTGGTAGCTTCGGCAGATTGTGCGCTGTTGTATCGGGCAAATTGTGGAAATAATTTGATTCTCGCATTCGGATGACTTTCGCCAGACAAAAATTTTCCAGACAAAACTCCAAAACCCATTGGCGAATAAGCCAACAATCCCACATTTTCCCTCCAACAAACTTCGGCATTACCTACTTCGAAAGATCGGTTTAACAACGAATACGGATTTTGAACGGTTTTAATTCTAGGTAAATTATTGTATTTGCTTTCTTGCAAAAAACGCATAATCCCCCAAGGTGTTTCGTTCGAAAGTCCGATGTGGTTGATTTTTCCTTGTTTGATAAAACTTTCCAAGGTTTCTAAAACCGAATGAATATTATCTTCCCAAGCATCGTTTTGCACTTTAAAACCACGCTGTCCAAAGAAATTGGCTTTGCGTTCTGGCCAATGCAATTGGTACAAATCGATATAATCGGTTTGCAAGCGAGTCAAACTTTTGTCAATGGACAAGGCAATACTTTCTGGAGAAAAATCCATATTTTCTCGAATGTAAGCCAAGCCAGGATTGGGTCCAGCAATTTTAGAAGCTAAAATTATTTGGTCTCTTTTACCTGTTTTTTTGAACCAAGTTCCAATGATTTTCTCGGTGCTTCCGTAGGTTTCCTTGCGTCCCGGAACGGAGTACATTTCAGCCGTATCAAAAAAATTGATTCCTTTTTTGAGCGCATAATCCATTTGAGCGTGACCCTCAGCTTCGGTATTTTGTTGACCAAAAGTCATTGTACCAAGGCAAGTTTTGCTAATTTTTATGTCGGTATTGGGTAAAGTAGTGTATTTCATAAGTCTTAAAATTATAAAGCCGAAAGCCATAAAGCTAAAGAGGGTTCTTTAAAGCTTTATGACTTTCAACTTTAGACAAAAATTAATTAATATCATTCAACATTTTAGAAATCTCATCTAATCTTGGAGTCAAAATAATTTCGATTCTACGGTTTTTGGCTTTTCCTTCTGGAGTGGCATTGCTGGCTAATGGTGAGAATTCACCTCTTCCGGCAGCCGTTAAATTCTGCTTGTTGACTGCTTTGTTTTCGCTTAAAATACCAACAATTGCGGTAGCTCTTTTGGTCGATAAATCCCAGTTATCGGCAATGGGTCCTGAACCTCCATAAGGAACATCATCGGTATGACCTTCAATCAAAACTGAAATATCTGGATTGTCGCCCAATACTTTTCCGACCTCAACAACGGCTTTTTTTCCTTCAGATCCTACAGCCCAACTTCCTGAATTAAACAAGAGTTTGTTTTCCATAGAAACATATACTTTTCCGTTTTTTTGCTCGACTGTCAATCCTTTTCCTTCAAATCCATTCAAAGCTTTCGAAAGGGTTTCTTTTAGTTTTCGCATACTCGCTTCTTTGGCAGCAATCAAATCTTCTAATTCTTGCAAACGTTTCGCATTTTTATCTAATTTTTCTTGTTCCAATGCCAATGCTTTTTCTTTGGCAGCCAATTGTTCTAATAATTGACGATTTTTGGCCATATTGGCTTTCAAAGATTCATCGCTGTTTTTTTCCAAAGCGGCGTACGAATCTTTCAAAACATCCATTTTTTTGTTTAAAGCGGCATAATCGGCTTGCACTTTATCGCGTTCTGCTTTTACTTTTTCTAATTCTTTTTTTGTGGCTGCTTGATCCAATTCGAGTTGGCTTTTTGCTTTTTTCAGCTCTTCATTTTCTTCAGAAATACTTTTATTTTCTTTCTTCAAATCGGCATATTTGCTTTCTAAATCATTGTATATTTTCTTGGAAACACAAGAAGTAGAAAGTGCTAGAATCAGCAATCCGAGGGAAATTCTTTTTATCATTTTTACTGTTTTTTTATTGAAATTGAATTTGACTTTTGAATTTGATTTACTCTATCTCTACCAAACTCGGACAATGGTCAGAATGCTTGGCTTCGGGTAATATAACGGCTCTTTTAATTTTTTGTTTTAAAGGTTCGCTAACTAAACAATAATCGATGCGCCAACCTTTGTTCTCCAACCTTGCCGATGGAAATCGCATCGTCCACCAAGTGTAATTATTGGGTTCTTTGTTCAAATGTCGGAAACTGTCGATGAATCCACTTTTCATAAAACCGTCTAACCAAGCTCTTTCTTCGGGCAAAAATCCTGAAGTTTTCTTGTTTCGAATGGGATCATGAATGTCGATTGCTTCGTGACAAATGTTATAATCGCCACAAATCACAAGGTTAGGAACTTCTTTTTTCAGTTCGTTGATGTAGTTCTGAAAATCGTCCATATACATAAACTTGTGTTCCAGTCTTTCGCTATTGGTTCCAGAAGGCAAATACAAACTCATTACCGAAAGGTCATCAAAATCAACTCGGATATTTCTTCCCTCGAAATCCATATGCTCGATTCCAGTTCCAAAAACTACGTTGTTGGGTTTGATTTTCGACAAAATGGCCACTCCGCTGTAGCCTTTTTTGGTAGCGGGAAACCAGTAATGATAGGGATAGCCGGCAAGTTCAAAATCTAAAAGTGGAATTTGCTCTGGTGTGGCTTTTATTTCCTGAAGGCAAATTACATCGGGATTGGCTTGTTGCAACCATTCGATAAAACCTTTGGAGATTGCAGATCGAATGCCGTTGACATTATAAGAAATGATTTTCATTGCGTTTTTATTTGTGATTCAAAAGTAATGAAAACAATAAAGATTGATGCCAAAAATAGATAGAAAATAGAGTTTTTTGCTATCTTTGTTTCTTGCTCAAAAAAACATACGCTACCTATGGGTTTAGTAACCGCAAAAGAAGTTGCAAAAGCAATAAACACAGATAAATATGGATTTTTAGGTACTTTTTCGGGATGGTTGCTGATGAAAGTCTTGAAAATTTCGACCCTAAATAAAATTTACGACAGAAACAAACACTTATCAGAAGTGGAGTTTTTGAATGCCATATTGGATGAGTTTCAAATAAAATTTGAAATTCCAGAAGAAGATTTTAAAAGATTACCAAAAGATGGGGCTTACATCACTATTTCTAACCATCCGCTTGGAGGAATTGACGGCATTTTACTCTTGAAATTAATGTTGGAAAAAGAGCCTAATTTTAAAATTATAGCCAATTTCCTTTTGCATCGCATCGATCCGATGAAGCCTTACATCATGCCTGTAAATCCTTTCGAAAATCACAAAGATGCCAAGTCGAGTGTGATTGGAATTAAAGAAACCTTACGCCATTTGAGAGACGGGAAACCACTAGGAATGTTTCCGGCTGGCGAAGTTTCGACCTACAGAGATGGTAAACTTGTGGTTGACAAAGAATGGGAAGAGGGAGCTATAAAAGTAATTAGAAAAGCTCAAGTTCCTGTTGTTCCTATCTATTTTCATGCTAAAAATAGTGGATTGTTTTACTTTCTTTCTAAAATAAGCGACACTTTGCGAACTGCCAAATTACCTTCCGAATTATTGACTCAAAAAAATAGAGTAATCAAAGTTAGAATTGGAAAACCTATTTCAGTATCAGAACAAAACGAGCTCACTTCAATAGATGAGTATTCAGAGTTTTTAAGACGAAAAACCTATATGTTGGCCAAACCTTTCGAAAAGGAAACACCGTTTTTGCCAAAACCCAATTTAAAACTACCCAAGAATCCAAAAAAAATAGCTACTGCTGTTAATCAAGACAAAATGATTACAGAAGTAAACTCCCTAAGAGAAAAAGATTGTCGATTATTGGAAAGCAAAAACTATGAAGTCTTCTTTGCCAAAGCCGAAGAAATGCCAAATATCCTTCAGGAAATAGGTCGATTACGAGAAATTACTTTCAGAGAAGTGGGCGAAGGAACCAATGAATCTACCGATATCGATTCCTACGACACCCACTATCGTCATTTGTTTTTATGGGATGGCGATGCCAAAAAAATTGCTGGTGCCTATCGAATGGGGCTGGGTTCTGAAATTTATCCAAAATATGGAATTGAAGGGTTTTATTTAACAGATTTGTTTGGGTTTGAACCCGAATTACACGACATGCTTCACCATTCTATCGAAATGGGTCGTGCCTTTATCATCAAAGAATACCAACAAAAACCGATGCCTCTTTTCTTGCTTTGGAAAGGAATTATTCACATTACGCTGCGTCATCCTGAACATAAATTCTTGCTTGGAGGCGTGAGTATCAGCAATCAATTTTCGAATTTTTCGAAATCGCTGATGATTGAATTTATGAAGTCTAATTTTTATGACCCCTATATTGCTCAATACATTCATCCTAAAAAGGAGTTTAAAGTCAAGCTAAAAGATGCCGATAAAGATTTTATTTTTGATGAAGCCGAAGCCGATTTGAACAAATTTGACAAATTGATTGACGAGTTAGAGCCAGGTTCTTTGCGTTTGCCCGTTCTGATCAAAAAATACATCAAACAAAATGCTCGTGTCATTGCTTTTAATGTTGACCCACTATTCAATAACGCTATTGACGGATTGATGTACATTCGAATTTCTGAAATTCCAGATAGTACTGTAAAACCTGTTATGGAAGAATTTCAAGCAGAATTAGAAAGAAAATTAGCAGAGAAGGAAGAGTAATCAGATGGCAGAAGGCGGCTTAACTCTTTACCTCCAAATAGACTGACATATAATATCGTCAATCGAATGATTCTTGATGAAATAAATAATTCTAATAAAATGATACGTTGCTAGAAAAAGAGCCAATCCATAGGCTAGTTTTTTATTGAACAACAACTGTGTAAAATATTCTTTTTTAGTAATCAATTCGGCAGAAAGTACACCAATTGTTGCCACACAAAAAAGAATCACAAAAGGGCCTAAAATATGATAATACAAACTTTTTTGTAAATCGCCCTCATATAAATAAACCAACGATTTTGTGATGCCGCAGCCCGGACACGGAAAACCTGTAAGCATCTTCAAAGGGCAAAGCGATTGAGCCGTTTCGAGATGATTGTCCTGATGAAAAACAATTAAAAAAAACGGAACCATCAGCGTGATAAAGGCGCCGATGATTCCGTAGATTTTACGTTTAAATTTTGTATTAATTGTATAATTTATTGATGTCATTTTGAACAATCATTGCTGCTGCCATTGGAAAGAAAAACCCTAAAACCATCAATAATGTTGAATCGTCTTTTTGTGGATAACCAATGCGTTTATAAACTTCAGGCAAACCTTCTCTTCCTGCTAAATAAAAGAAATAGACATTGATAGGAAAACAACATCCTGCAAAAATAGCAATCGGCGACGAAATAACTTCACGTCCGGTGACTGCGTTTAGTACTTCGGCTACTTTAATATTCCAATAAATATGATACAATCCGCAGGTTATAAATCCGAGTATTAATACTAAAATAGGATCGACTTTAAATATGGGAATTGGGTTGTTTGGTTTGTTCCAATGTTCTGTGATTGTGGTTTCCATAGATTGATTGTTGATTAGTTGATTTTTGTAAAATTATAAAAATTATTGAAATGCTTTATCAATTGGTTCCCAAAGTTCAATTTTATTTCCTTCGATGTCGAGAATCCAACCAAATTTTCCATAATCATATGTCTCCATTTCCCCTATAATTGTTACACCTTCGTGTAATAATTTTTCTAATAATTTTTCTAAATCAACCACACGAAAATTTTGCATAAATTGTTTTTTACTTGGATCGAAGTAATTTGTGTCATCCGCAAATGGCGACCATTGGGTAGAACAGTCTTTTCCGTTTTTGTCTTTCCACCAAAAAGTGGAACCATAATCATCAGTTTTTAATCCTAAATGCTTACTATACCAATCCACAAGTTTTTGAGGATTCTCAGCCTTGAAGAAGAAACCTCCAATTCCAGTCACTCGGTTTTCAATTGATTTTTCTTTGACCTCACCATAATATTTCGCCTTAATTTTATTCACAATAACCTGTGCTAATCGTTCGTGACTTTCAAAAGTCCAGCCGGCAATGTGTGGCGTCAGGATTACGTTTTTGGCATTCAATAAATATTGAAAAGCTTCGGGGGTGTCTTTGTCTTGAAAAAGGGTTTCGAAAGACAATTTTTCATATTCCAAAACGTCTAAACCAGCACCGAGAATCTTCTTGCTTTTCATCGCTTCGACCAAATCGGCAGTGACAATGTTTTTCCCTCTGGAAGTGTTGATTATCCAAAAAGGTTTGGCAAAAGCATTGATAAAATCGGCATTGACCATCTTGTCGGTTTCGGGTGTCCAAGGAATGTGAAGGCTTAAAACATCGGTTTTTTGTTGTAATTGTGCGAGTGAAACTTGTCGTGCATTTTCATCGCCAACGTTTTCCAAGATGTCATAACACAAAACTTCTACCTCAAAACCTCTGAGTTTCTTGGCAAAAGATTTTCCCATATTGCCGTAACCTATAATCCCAACGGTTTTACCATCCAATTCGTGACCACGGTTTTTTTCCCGGTTCCAATGTCCTGATTTTACTTCGTTGTCGGCTTGATTCAAATTGTTGAAAAGCGACAAAATCATTCCCAAACTGTGTTCGGCAACGGCGTTTCGGTTTCCTTCTGGTGCGGCAATAAGTTGGATATTTTTGGATAATGCGTAGTCGCAATCAATACTTTCCAACCCAGCACCCACTCTGGCAATGAATTGCAAATTGGTGGCTTTGTCCAGAAATGTTTTATCAATCTTGAATCGGCTTCGGATAACGACACCTTGATAATCTTGGATTTTGGTTTCAATTTCTGCTTTGGAAGAAGTGAAATCTTCGTGGTTGGTAAATCCTGCTTGCTGCAATTGTGCCATCATTATGGGATGGTTGCTGTCGATGTGGAGGATTTTAATATTTTCAGGTTTCAATTTTTTTGATTTTTGAATGAAGATTAACGATTTTTGATTGCAGATGTGCGAGCTTTTTGAAATTGAACAATCATTTAATTATTAACGCCAAATCTGAAATCAAAAATCGTTAATCAAAAATCTGCAATTCTTTAGCCCTTGATTTTCTTCAAAGCGGCTTTGATTCCGCGAACCAATGAGGAACTGAATCCGTGGGTTTCCATTTCACTCAAACCTGCAATCGTGCAGCCTTGTGGCGTTGTTACTCGGTCAATTAATTGTTCTGGATGTATGTTTTCTTCCAAAATCATTTCGGCAGCTCCTTTAACCGTTTGAGCCGAAATATCTAAAGCTGTTTTCCAGTCGAAACCTATTTCGATTCCGGCTTGCATCGAAGCACGGATGTATCTCAAAGCAAAAGCCGTTCCGCTTGCTGCCAAAACGGTAGCTGCATCCATCAATTTTTCGTCAATGATAGGTGCTGTTCCCAAATCTTGGAAAAGAGCAACCACATTTTGTGCTTGTTCGGTATGTTTTTCGTTGAAAGCAATACAGGTTGCAGAAGCGCCAAATTGAGCCGCAATATTGGGCATAATTCGAATGGCATAATTGGAATCGCCTATCTTTTTTTGTAAATTTTCAATCGACAAACCACTTACTGCCGAAGCAATGACTTTATTGGAAATTATAGGAAGAATTTCGGCCAAAACAGTATCTACTTGATACGGCTTGATGGTCAAAATAACAACATCGGCTTCTTGAATTCCGTGTTTGTTATCTTTTGAAACTGTTATTCCTAATTCTTCTAAATACAGAATACTTGTTGTGTTTCTTCTGGTAATTGTAATTTGGTTATCCTTAGAAAATCTGGCTAATCCTAATGCTACGGAAACGCCAAGATTTCCTCCTCCTATAATGTGTACTTTCATTTTTTGTGTATATTAAAAACCTAAAATCATTTGTGCAATCCAAAAATAAAGAATAATTCCGAATACGTCATTTGTAGTGGAAACGAATGGCCCTGTTGCTATAGCGGGATCAATTTTGTTCTTGTGGAGAAAAAGTGGCACCAAGGTACCCAAAGTTGCCGCAAATAAAATAACAACGACCATAGAAATGGAAATGGCTAATCCCACTTGATATTGCTGGTACATAAACGAATGATACCCAAGTAACAACAAGGAAATGATGCTACCCGAAATCATTGCCACAGCAAGTTCTTTACTAAAATAATCTCGGCTGAATTCTTTAAGAGTTCCGTTGGCCAAACCTTGCACCACAATTGCCGAGGCTTGCACCCCAATATTTCCCGCAGTTGCCGAAAGTAACGGCACGAAAATAATCAAAGTGGAATATTTTTGGAAAGCGCTTTCATTGCTTTTTAACACAAACGAAGCGACAATTTCAATCACCATTCCTATCAAAAGCCAAGGCAAGCGTGCTTTTGTCAATTCAAGAATACTATCACCTGCTTCAACGTCATGCGTAATACCTGCAGCCAATTGGTAATCCTGATCGGCTTCGTCCTTAATTACATCTACGATATCATCGATCGTGATTCGCCCTACTAATCGCCCTAATTCATCTGTTACAGGAATGGCTTCCAAATCGTATTTTTGCATGATACGAGCCACCTCAACATCTTCGGTATCGACCATTACGGAGTTTAATTTTTTGATATAAACTTCGCTGATGGGTTTTTTTGAGGGTGTGGTCAACAAATCCTTGAGCGACAAACGCCCTAATAATCTATCCTCATCATCCACTACATAAATAGAATGTACTCTCGAAATATTTTCGGCTTGGATTCTCATCTGCTTGATGCACATAAATACATCCCAATTTTCGTTGACTTTCACCAACTCTTTGTGCATAATTCCCCCAGCGGTATCTTCTTTGTAACGCAACAAATCGACAATATCCTTGGCGTGTTCTACGTCTTGAAGCTCTGATATTACTTCCTGCTTCTTGCTTTGCGAAAGTTCGGCAATAATATCGGCAGCGTCATTAGTTTCAAGCTCATCAAGTTCTTCAGCAATTTCTTTTGGCGAAAGTCGGCTTAATATTTTTTCCCGCAAATCGTCTTCTAATTCCAGAAGAATTTCAGCGGTTTTTTCAGAATCCAAAACCTTGAAAATATAAGTGGCTTCGTCAATATCAAGCTCATCCAGAATTTCGGCAATATCAGCGTGGTGCAAATCATTCAATAAAACTTCCAGTTGCTGGTCGTCTTTGCTTTGAATAAATTGCTCTAATTCGTGAATTAGTTCTTTGCTGACTTTAAACTCCATCCGCTTCTATTTTTTGGGTCAATTCTATAAATTGTGCTACGCTAAGTTGTTCTGGACGCAGGTTAAAAACTTCGTCTTCTCTCAAATTATCGGACAAATTTAGCGTTTTTAAACTATTTCTCAAGGTTTTTCTGCGTTGCTGAAAAGCGGTCTTCACGACCGTGAACAACAACTTTTCGCTGCAAGGCAAACTGTAATCTTCTTTTCTGCGCATTCGCATCACGCCCGATTTTACTTTTGGTGGTGGATCAAAAACGTGTTCGCTTACCGTAAACAAATATTCGGTATCATAAAAAGCTTGCGCCAAAACGGAGAGAATTCCATAGGCTTTACTTCCCTTTTTTTCGCAGATGCGTTCCGCCACTTCTTTCTGGAACATTCCCGAGAATTCCGGAATTTGATTCTTGTATTCCAATACTTTGAATACGATTTGCGTGGAAATATTGTATGGAAAATTGCCAATGATAGCCAACTGTTTTCCTTTGAAAACCTCGTTGATGTCGTATTTCAGGAAATCTTGGGAAATGATTTTGTCTTTCAATTTATCATAATGAACACCCAAATATTCTACCGATTCGGTATCAATTTCGATCACGTAGGTATTGATTGGTTTTTCCAATAAATATTTGGTCAAAACGCCCATTCCCGGACCAATTTCCAGAACATCTTCGTATCCTTCCAAACTCAAGGTGTCGGCAATGTTTTGTGCCACGCTTTCATCTTTCAAGAAATGTTGTCCCAGGTGTTTTTTGGCTTTTACTTTTTCCATAATTGTTTTTTTAAACCACAAAGGCGCAAAGGTTTTATTCTTTTATTTATATCCAAGGATTTTTATTCTTTTTTGTTACCGTTTCTATGGTATGAATACTCCAAACCAACAACCCCGGCTTTCCAATTTTTAATAATCTTTCATCCGAAACATTATTTTCTTTTGCCCAAAGAATCCATTTTTTTACTAAAATGCTCCAAGAAATCCAGCCAAAAATAAAAGCTATCAATAAATTTAATCTTAAAGATAAATCGGCAAATTCAAGTAATCCAAAAAAAACAGCCAACATAATTACAGTAATTGGCAAATTCACAGTAAGCTGTCCTCTTATGAGTACATCGAAATCTGAAAGCATTTTGTTATTTGTCATTTTTGCTTTTTAATTATTCTGGAAAAATTCCGAAATCACTTCCAACTCAGTTCGGAAAGAAAGCATTTTGTCTCCAAATAATCGTACTCCTTCTTCACGCAATGCTTCTGCTTCTGTTTGGTAATATTTTTGTAAAGTCTCCCTGCTATCCGTTAAATATTGAACGGAATACGTAACACCTCCCATTTCTTCTTCAATTAAAACCCGCGTCATTTTGGCCGACGTAAATTTTCCCGTAGCCAGCATTTCTGGAATGTGTTTGTGTTGCATCCAAATCATCCATTGGTCGTGAACGCTTTCGTGTATGTTGGTGGTAACGTTGTAAATGATCATTCTGTTTATTTGTTTAACTGGTTAATTGTTTAATCGGTTAACCAAATAAACGATTAACCGATTAACCCTTTTTCAAAGATTCTTGTCTCCCCGCAATTGTCGGTATTCCTTTCGGGCATCGACAAAATAAATGCTGTCCTGATGGTTGAAAATTATTTTCTCGTAAAGCGGTTTTGCTTTTTCAGGATTATGTAATTTATTGTTCTCGATTTCTGCCGAAAAAAACAGGGCTTCGTCTATGTAAATTCCATCTGCGTGATGGTCTATAATATTTTGATATTGGCTTAAAGCCAAATTGTATTCGCCTTGTTTTTCGTAAACTTTTCCCAAACGCAACAAAGTCACTGCTTCGATTTCTTGCCCTTTGAAGCTTTTTAAAATCGCCTGAAACTGCGCTGTT
>Ga0116184_10003669_pt1 | contig 12462 bp, 8 predicted proteins | sample AD_JPNNA5_MetaG_FD_89886 | JGI IMG/M metagenome (GOLD analysis project Ga0116184, IMG submission 89886) | Active sludge microbial communities of municipal wastewater-treating anaerobic digesters from Japan - AD_JPNNA5_MetaG | ecosystem: Engineered > Bioreactor > Anaerobic > Digestate | place... | reverse complement strand
AATTCCAGACTTTGAATTGCTTTATCAAAAGTTCCACTCAAGCCCCTCATTTTATCATGATACTCAGGTAAGCCATCAATACTTGTTTGATAAAAGAAAAATTTATATTTCGATAAATCGTTAAAATATTGCTTTACTAATAAACCATTAGATAATAAACCAGGGATAATTTTTCTTATTCTAAACTCTGATAAAACTTGAAAAAAGTGTGAATGCATTAAGGGTTCACCACCAGATAACAAAACCCTTTTTACTCCAAAATTTTGGAAGTCATCAAATAAATTAATTAAATTATCCCATGTTAACTCTTCAATATAATTCTCATTTGCAGATGCTTCACAATATTCACACTTTAAATTACATTTATATGTCATCAACCAGATAACAAAAGCATAAGGTTTAAGTAATTTAAAGTGATGTAACGAAATCCAAAATTTTCTTTTTAATTTTGTGGCATTAATAAAATAATACCTATTAAGAAATGGGATTTTTAGAATAAGATTCTCTAATAACATATATTTAATTTTTTATTAAAATTAAGTATTTTTTTTTAAAAAAACAATATTGAAGAAGATATTCATAAAATTAATTTCTCTAATTATTCCTTTTAAAAGAAAAATAATTTAATATTACTATTAATGTAATGACTATAAATAAATTTCCTGATATAAAAATATTTCTTAAATGTTCGGGTATATAGAATAATAAACAATAAACAACACAAAAAATACAATTCCAATAAGATTATTTTTTAATAATAAATTATCCTTCTTTAAAACAATTAATATACTGTTGAAATTATAATTTAGCGATGCAGGTAAAAGATATAATAAGATAATAAAATAATTAATCGAATAGTTAATATAAAAATCATTATAACCTAATATATTCTCAATAATGAATTTTCCTGACACAAAAAGAATTAACATTATTACAAAATGCAGAATAAATGAAAATATATTTATAGTTTTAAAATATCGAAATAATTTTTCTTTTTCATTTTCAATATTTATTTTAGTTATTAGACTAAAAGAAGGAAGGAATATTGCAGTAAAAAAATTACTTATAGTTATAACAATTTTATAACTTATAGCATAAGCTGAAAAGAAATCATCTTTTATTAACTGCCCTATTATAAATAAATGCGCCATAAAAAAAAATGATAGTAAAAATCTAGTATAAGCATTATTTAAAGAATGGCTGAATAAGTATTTAATGTAATTAAAATCAGGTTTAAATACTACTAGCACTTTCTCAAATTTTTTTATTATTAAGAAAATAAGAACTAAAGATGGAATAAAGACTGCAATCCCTTGAAAAAATACTAATTGTTCTATATTACTATCTTTATTAATAAAAAATAATACTAAAATAACCATACCTATATTAGATACAATACTTGTTATATTAAAAGGTTTAAAATCATTCAGACCTCTAAAATAGTACCCAGATAAAAAAATGTTTCCTAAAATTAAAAGATAACCAATATAAAAAATATGTAAATCATATTTTAAAATATTGGTATACTTCCCGATAATAAAAACAATAATTATTGATACCAATAATAAAAATATTTTAATCTGTAATATTGAAATAAAAACCTTTTCTCTTTCTACATTATTTTCACAGTTAGCTACTAACCTTACACCAGTAAAAAAAAATCCGTAATCAATTATTACATCAAGTAAATTTAGAAAAGAAAGAATAAAAAGAAATGAACTATATTTATTTGGACCTATAACATTAATTAAATACGGAACAGTAATAATAATCATCAAATTATAGGAAATGTTTTGTAATCCATGAAAACCAATATTATACAAAAATGATTTTTTTAAATTATCGTCATAAAATTTAGATGGCTTTTTATATATACTTTTGATAATGTAATAAAAATCAATAAATTCTTTATATATTTTATTTATCATTTTATTGAGTTAATATAGTATACTTTCTTTTCAATTTCACTGACCATTGAATGAGAAGGATATATTTTTAGAAATCTTTGATATCTGATATTTGCATTTGTATAATCCTTTAATTGAAAGTATAGATTACCTAAATTAATTAATAATGAAGCATCATTTTCATTTATTTTTTCAACTTTTAGATAATAATCAATAGCCTCTCTATACTTTCCAAATTTTTGATAAGATAATGCTATGTTATATAGTAATTCTAAATTTTCACCAAATTTATTTAATGCTTCATTCCAATATTTTATTGCTTCTTCATATTTCCCTTTTTTTGCTTCAATTATACCGAGATATTGTAATATTCTCTGGTTTACAACACCATTAGTATACGCTCGTTTTACAACTCTTTCTGTTGCTGAATCATCTTTCAGTTGAAAGAAAAATATATCCGCTATAATACTATTTAATCTCTGACTTTTGGGAAATTTTTCCAAGGCTTCTTCAAGATAATATATTTCAGTATTAAGATCACCCAAATAATTATAATAGTTAGAGATATTCAAATATAATGTTATTCTTCCAAGTTCAGGCATAATTTTTTCATTAGCTAGACTCTTTGCTCTTTTAATTGATATACTTTCATTGGCATTAATTAAAAAATATGAAAATGAATGTACAAATAATATTGTTAATATTATTATGAAAAAATAATTCTTACTCGTTCTTTTCCTAAAAGAACTAATAAAAACTAAGGGAATAAATAAATTAACTGGTAAAGAGTAAGCTGCAATAATATCCCAATCCTTTGCTACCCCATAAGGATAATTAACTAAGAAAGCAATTACACACAAAGTAATAATATTAATTAAAATAAAAATAATCTCAGAAGAGAAATTAGTGATATTCCTTTTTTGAAATGTAAAAAAAATTAAAAAAGGAATAAATAAAGGATTAATTAAAATTAAAAGGTTTAAATATTCACTAACATGAACCCAAGAAAAAAAATCATAAGCCCAAGTAGATGCATTCTTTTTAGTTCTAAATATCATTAAGTTATTAAAAATATCTTTTTGAATCTTTAAAAGTGAATCTTGATAACTTGAAAAATATAGATATAAATATAAAAATATACTTATTAAACCTACAATTCCGATAAAAATAAAAAATTTTTTCTTGCCATATTTTTTATATATTAGATATAATACTGGAGGTATCATTATTATTGAAGCATAATGAGTAGCTAATAAAAGAAATAATAAAAATAGAGTAATATAAAAATATTTATTATTTCTAAAAGATTTTAGTACAAAAAAATAGAATATTGATGTAAGAGCATAAATAATTGGATAGTTTTCTAAATATCCTAAAAATAATAAGGAAGAACAAGAAAAAAAAGTAAATGATACTATAATAAACCTCTCAATTCTGTTCTTGGTTAAAATTATTGATATTTTTATCAAAAATATTATAAATAGTATGCCAGAAATATAACTTACTACAGTATATAATATTACAGTTGATTTTGGACCTAAATATTTAAAAATTTTGATTAAATACAAAAAGAAATAATTAAGTAAAAATTCCTTTATTGTAAAATCCGATTCAAAACCGCGATACATATTATTCATTAGAACATATGAATCACCCAAAGTAGGTACTTTTACCCGCAAAAAATAAAAACTTAAACCAATAATAACCGAAAGAATCAAGATATTATAGATTCTTTTATTTTTTGTAAAAAAAAGTTCTATAGTTGAAACTGAGGATGCTAAGTATTTTGCAGAATATGGAATGAAAACTATCAATAATATTAAAAAAAACAAAATATTAACATAAAAAGGCAAAAATTTTTGAAAATTAAAACCCCAAAAAAAAGGTGATTCAATTGTAAGCGGTAAAAAAAACAAAATTGCAATACAAATTAAAAAAAATAATAAAATTTTTTCAAATTTGTTTAGATTAATACTAAAATGGCTTAAGTTATTTTGTTGAATTTTATTTTTTTCTTTCATAAATTTAATATGGATAAAATATATTAAAAAAAAATTTTAACAATTGCAATAAAAATAATTCATTAGGGGGAAAATATGAGGAAGGTTACATTTATTTTTCTTTTTTGTGTTTTAATAATTGAACTTACAAAAAGCAACCCTTTTTTTACTATAGGTTCAAATTTTTATTATACAATTTTTGGATATCCACATGATCTTTTAAGGTGGACAAAGCAAAGATCGGTATATTTTATTTTACAACCACAAACACTACCATGGCAAGGGGATGTTACAAATATAAATAATAGACCATCTGATAGCTACACAAGTACGTATCAATCAGTAGAATTTGAAACACCCTCAGGTTATACAGGTGATCCTAATGCAATAAAATCATGGATGAATCTTTCTTCGTATATATATAAAAATAATTTTCAAATTGGGGGAGTTTATAGAACTAATTTTGGTACATTTTTAGCAGAAATAAGTCAAATAAAAATGGATATGGAATTAACATCAAATGGTACTGGAAGAGCTTATGAAACAGTTGGTAATACTACTCAATACTTTATGGTGCCTTTTGATGCCGGCACTTACTCAAGACAAAAATTTTTAAATGCACAAATAATTTATGCTAATAGATTATTTAATATTCCATTTGGTGTAAAATTTCAATATCAATCAAAATCTTCAGATAAACCTTGGGGTCATTTAAACTTTGTTGATAATGGCAAAGCATATCAAACAAATCATTTAACATGGGGGTGGGCTACTTTTGGATGTGCAAAAATATTTGGGTACTCACATATAAATACAGATGCTTTTTTCCAAAATTCTTATACTGTTTATAATGGAAATCAAATTGATGCACAATTAAGCTTTGAACTTGATGGCAACTACAAAACTGGAATTAGATATAGAAGATTAAGAGAGGATGGCGACTCTTACACATGGAAAGATGATGCTACTAAAAAATTTTATGGCGATTATTATGTTGATACCAAATGGAAAAACGCACTATATGATGACTTGATTCGTGGTTATTCAAAAATAAATCTTCTGAATTTTAATAAAGCAAATGCAGGAATTTTGCTCTTTCTGCAATATGATAGATATTCAACTAATAAAGAGAATAAATTAGTCAATGGTGATCCTATATCTGAAGCTAAAACTAGAGAATTCACTATAGAGACAAATCCTTTTCTAAATTATCAACTTGATGGTGGTTATGTTGATTGTGGTATTTTAATTGAATTTTCAAAAGCACTTTACGATAATACTGAAGATAGATGGAATTCTGTTGCAGGATTGACTCAAAAGAATGTATACTGGAGCACAAGTCCAAATAATGGTTGGGATGAATCATGGGAACGATTTTCAAAAGGGGATCATTGGTTTTTTGCAACAGGTGTAGAGATTAATCCTTCAATAAATGTATATAAAGGTTTGAACCTTGATTTAAGATTAACTATACTTAAAAAATTTACATATCAAAAAAAATTGTACGGAACCCCAATTATTCCAACAGGTAAAAATTCTTATGAATTCAGTGAAACTCATAGTAGAGAAAACTCAAAAAACGAGACATGGGTTAGTGGAGAAATTGGCTTCCAATATAAAATAAGTGCATTCGATATATTGTTCGGTTTCCAAACACCAATTGCATACTTATTAAGCAAAGAAACTAAACTATATTCTGGAAATAAAAAATTATTTGAACATGAAAAAGTAAACATGTGGCAAGTACAAACACCATCAAGTTTAAGATTACAAATTGTATGTGATTTTGATTTTTCTAAGGGCTTTGATTTTTAATATTTCCATTAAGTTATTTTCATTATTCCTAATCGTTTTTTATACGCTAAAATATCTCTTTCGATATCAAGAGACGTACCATATAAATATAATGGATAGAGACTATTATAAACTAGAATTGTTTCCTGTATCAATTTATGAGAAAATATAACTTTGCTAGTATTGTTATAAGTTTTATCAATAGTGAACCACCTAATATTTAATAATTTTGCGACATCTTTTTCTGGATTAAATTTCGAAGATACTTCACTCATATCTTTTAAGTCTGTTACAGAATATTTTTTTGAAATATTATATTCTTTACAGATTTTAAAGAATAAATCGGGATTAGAATTAAAATTAATATTGAATCTACTATCACTTTTTTTCTCATTGTTTATAAAAACCCCAATAGAAACACTATCAATGTTTATTACAAAGAATAGTTCACAATCCCATTTAAATTTTCCAAAACGAATTAAAAAGTATTCTTTATATGGCTTCTTAGCAAATCGCATATCTTTGTTTATTCTTACAAAAGATTTATTAAATTTTGGTTCAACAACCAGCTCTGGATTAATATAATTCAAAAAACCTTTTAATGAATTAACAAAATATTTGGAAGGAGCGATAATATAATTCTCATATTCAGACCGATGTTTATCAAACCAGCTTTTTGAATTATTATTGCTTAATCCTTTAAGAAACTTAAAAGTTTCAGGATAAAAACCAACAAAATTATCTTCATCATTCATAATAAAATCCCATTACTATTTCATAATCACCATTTTACGTGTTAAAGATTTACCCACTGAATTAATCGTTAACTGATAATAATAAACACCTGAAGAAAAGCCCTTTGCATTCCACTCAACATTATAAAAGCCTTTATCTTTGTAATCATTTACAAGAATATCTACTACTCTACCAAGCACATCAAAAATTTTAAGTGTTACATTTTGTTTTGAATCAAGATAGAAAGAAATATTAGTTGATGGATTAAATGGATTCGGGTAGTTTTGATACAATAAATAATTATCTGGTTTCAATGGATTTTCTTTTGTTAAAATATTAGTTAATGAAGAACTAAATTCATAAGCTCCTAATCCATTATTTGTTCCAAGAACGTAAAAAATTATTGAGTTATTTAATGTTCTAAATGCAACATCACCTGCGAAATTAGCATTTAAGTTGTTACCCAGTGTTTCAGTACTTAAAATAGCCTTAGCATTATTCAAACCTGAGGTAACATCTACAATTTTTCCAAATTCATTACCAGAGCCTGATACAAATGTTAAAATATATTTTTTGTTATTGAATTTAAAGAAACGAATAGCATTACTATTTAATGGTACAATCGAAGGATCAATTACTCCTAAAACGTTACCATTTTCATCATATTCTCTTGGAGTGATACTATTTGCATTTATTATAAATTTGTTTTCATTTATCCCTTCAGGAGCTATGGAAGGATTTATACCAACATTTGAAATATCATTTAACGTAATTACTTTTGGTTGTTGAACAAAAGCACCATCTTTCATTTCCCATTTTAACACCTTGTTTGAATTAGCTGCAGCAGCATAAATTTTTGCTGAATTATCGTTAAAAGACCCAACAACTGTAAACTTATCTCCTAATCTATAACTATCTGAAGAGAACTCAATAATACTTTTCGGATTTTCTGTTTCGTTATTCCATAAATATATTTTAAAAGCACTGGTTGAAGAATTAGTTGTTAAATTACAGACAAGTATTTTACCATCATCAGTTACTTCAACATCATTAAGTAAATATGTTCCTCCTGATATTCCTTCAGTTTTAAGCTTTCCTAAATAATCTCCATTTTGTGCATTTAATATAATAATATCTGAACCATATTTTCTACTTACTGCATAAATATGAGCATCTTGCTCTTTATTTAAAATTGCAATTCCTCTCTCAGTATTACCATCATTTGAAAACCAATTAGGAAGATTATTTTTTGCAGAAGATAATTGCCATGTCGGCATTTTATTTATCATTGGATTAATTGTAACAAGAATAGTATCAGAAAATTGATTCAATTTACCAATTATTTTTCCCGAACCAATAGACTGTGGAATAAAAAATCCATTTGAGTCAATTATACCTTTGATTCCTTCAAAAGTCCACTCAATAAGTTTAATATCTATTGGCACATCATAACCCCAAATATCTTTTCCCTTTACCTCTAATAATTTAATTTGTCCTGAATCAATAACAATAGTTTCAGGTAAAATAGAAATACTTTTGGTAATTTTATCTGTTTCAACTTCATATACTGCAATCAATGAATTTGCTACAGCTCTTTCACCTGTTGCATCTGAAGGTCTATTTACAATTTGATCACGAATAACCATTGTAGTAGAACCACCTCCATCGAGATTCACAGCATTAAAAGCTCCAAGAGAAAGCATTAAATCTGCTAATTCATTAAGTGACATACCTACACTAAATCCAGTTTGACGTCCATCAACAGTTACAAAAAAGACTTTTGTGCTATCTTTTGAAAAACCAACTGCAGTTCTAGGGTGTCTGGTAGTAACAAAGGATTCATCAAATCCTTCCAAACCAATAAAATTTGTTGGTTTTACTCCATTATATAATAATCTTGGACCCCCACCTAACATATTCACAATTTCACCAATATTTGGATTAGTGCCAATTATGACCTGAATAGTATCACCAATATTAACAAGTGAATCTAGTAATTTTTGATTTTTACCGTGTCCAGATAAAACATAAGAATCAAAAGAAAGAGACATAGCACCTTTCCATGATTCTTTTTGAATTACTTTGTACTTTATGGGTCGATTAATATTAAACGTTTCAATAGGAGTAATTTTAATTTCTGTTCCCCATTGATTAGTTTTAGTATTACTTCCATTGTATGCTGTATATAATACTAAATAGTTTTCTAACCTTGTTGAATTACAGCCATTTATCATTAGAGTGTCATTTTTCAAAAAAACAGAACCAGAAAAACTCAAAACATCTATTAAAGGCTTATTATTAGAATTAATTCCAAAAAGTGAACGATTAGACCAAACCCCTTTTGCATATTGTTTGTTTATTATCATAGAATTTGTTGGTTGGTTATTTCCAAAAAAATCAGCATTAATAGCTCCAACGACCAAATGTTTGTTTCTGCTTTTTCTTTGAGCCATTATACTTGTTTTTTCATAACCTTTTCCAAGTTCATCAGCGGCTAAAACTGTTTCAATTTTTACATTGGGTTTTGATAAATCAATCTCTAGAATTTTGATATTAAATGGGCCTGAAGGTCTATAAATTGAAGTATATTTAAAACCCTCTCCAACAATTTTTTCTTCAATTTGATCTTGTGAAAAAGTTCTTGAAGAAATAAAAAAGAATAAAATTAAAAAAAAGTAAAATCTTTTCATATACAACCATATTAATTTTTTATTAAAAAATATTGTATCATTACATCTGAAGAATCTTTATTGGCTATCGTGAATCGATTTTTTAATAAACTTTCAAATACTACTCCACCATAGATAAACTTATTTTCCCTATTGAAAAATTTTTCTACTTTTAAAATAGATTCAAAACACTTATGTTCTGGATTAGGGATATCTATAATTACTTTTCCACAGGGTTTTAAAACTCTAAATATTTCATTCATTACGATTTGTGCATAGTCGAGATCAAAATATTCAAAAACATTTATACAGGTAATATAATCAAAATAATCATTATCTGATGGAATTTTATGAGCTGGTGCACAAAGCAAAAAACCATATTTTAAACCCTTTTTATCTGCAAAATCTTTGACAGTTTTAATTACGAATTCACTAATATCTATCCCATAATAAGTTGATTTCCATTTATAATACTTATGTGAAATAAAATTCATAAAACAACCGATATCAAGCAATTTGGAATTGTTTTGAGGATTTAAAAATTTTTTGAATTTTTTTTGACCACTATCAATATTTGATTTTGATAACAAATATAATTCTTTACTATTTAATATTTCGGTAGGAATATAAGAATACTCATCGATTTTATGAAGGATACATCTTAATGAATCTTCAAAAGAGGAGGCAATTTTATTCAGGTAATTATAATCTATTAATTCATCATTTTGCATTTAATTATTCAAACTTATATAATCTCAAAACCATTCTTTTTTATCCAACCGGTTTTTCCATCAATAAGTAATATTTTGCACCAATCTTCTAATTCGTCAACAATTTTAAATTTAATACCATAATGAATTTCAAATAAATCAAGTGCATTTTGATCTGGTGCACTTTTTACTTTTAACGATTGTTCAAATAATATTGCATATTTATCATTATCATGTTCTACCGCTTTGGAAATAAAAGCTATTGCAAAAAAAGCAAAAACGAGTCCTAAAAAAATCGAAATAAATAAAATTCTTTTCTTTAAAATTACATCTTTAACCCAAAAGAATAAAGCAAAGCTTATTACAAAAATGGTAAAAAGTATAAAAATAAAGTATTGGTATATATGCAAACTGAATATATTTTTTATATTTTCCCACCATTCGAAAATAAACAATCTTGGTACTTTCTCTAGTCTGTCTTTAATTCTCAAATTAGCTATTGCAAGGTTATGTTCAATTTCTTTATCATTAGTATCATATTTTTTTGCTCTTTCATAATTTAGAATTGCATTAGCAAATTGGCCAGTACGATAATAAGCATTTCCTAGATTAAATAATATATCTCCACTTTCATATCCCAATGAAATAATTTTTTCATAACTTTCTATTGCTGTTTTGTAATCACCTTTTTTGTAGGCTTCATTACCCTTTTTAAATAAATCAACTGCAGACTGTGAAAAAAGTGAAGTTGCAAGAAATATCATTAAAAGGAAAATAATTATTTTATTCATAATTCTTTTTTGAAATTATTTTCTATTAAAATAATTGTATTTTTGATTTCTTCATATACTTTTAACTTTTCTACTTGTGTTTCACTATTGGGTGCAAATCGAGCGAACTCACACAACTCTAATGATTTCTTAGTATTATTAACAATTTCTTCGTCAAAATTTAGAGAATATAATAAATTAACAACTTTGTCTATTGATAATTCTGAAGTTTTTATTTTTAATTTATCAGACAAGTACCCCCATAAAGCTAATGAAATTTCTTTATAGAATTCCTCGAATCTTGATGAATCCATTAACTTTTTAGCCTTAGCCAAACGTTTAATAGCAATTTTATTTGCTCTCCTCATTTTTAGCCCAACAACATCAGATAAATCTTTATCCAATTTTTTTCTATAGGCTATTACTACAAAAAACAAACAAATAACAATAAAATATAATAAATAATAATAGAGTGATTTGTATAAATAATCTGATTTTAATTTTACTGCTTTTTCATCTAATCTAATAAAATTAATATCCTGATTTATTAACTTAATATCCTCTCTATTTGTTGCACCACTGGAATATGTTTGGGAACCCTGCTCTACATATAATTTATATTCTGGTGTTTTAAGGGTTACAAAACTTTTTTTGCTTAAATCAAAATAAGAAAATTCTATAGGAGGAATAACTTTCTCTCCTGGATATCTTGGTATAAATAAATACTCTATTGTTCTTGAACCAGAAATAGCCTGATTTTTATTAATATTATCAGTAATTTTTGGCTCGTACTTTTCAATATCGGCAGGTAATTTTACTTCAGGTGTTTCAATAAGTTTAATATTCCCTTCTCCACTTATTTTTAACTTTAAAGTAACAGGTTCATTAGTTTTCGGTTTAGTATTACTTATTGAAGATTCAAGATTGAACTTTCCTACTGTTCCCTTAAAACTTTCAGGAGCTTCAGATAAAGGTAATTCAGTAACATTTACTTTAACAGGAATACTTTTTACTTTATATTGGATATTTGTATATGGATTAAAGAAAGGATCATCTCCAAAAAACTGATCAAAAAAATCATTTGATCTTTTTCTTTTGACCTGAACTTGCAAAATTAAATCTATTTCCATCGGGTCAATTTCAAGTGTTCCAGCTTGTGTTGGGAATAATGCAAGTTTACGAATTGTACCAACTTTGTACATTTTACCATTAACATTCTCTGTACCCAATGTAACTTGTTGACCCAAATTATACTCTTCACTCCAAAAACCTTTTAAACTGGGAGTCTTAGAAACTGTATAATTCGAAACACCGACACCACTAATATACAATTTAAAGGTTACATTAACCTGTTCACCTTTATAAACCTTTTGTTTATCTACAAAAGCTCTTAAAAATATATTCTGACTTAAGTCTTTTGTAATTACCTGTGTATTATTTTGCTGAGTTTGGCTCTGTTTAGGTTGGGTTGAGGATCTTACAATATTCAAGGTAATGGGTTTTGTAAAATATTCTTTATTTTCATAGAAAATACTAGCTGGACCAATTGTTAATGAACCAGGATTTTTTGCCTGTAAAATATATGAGTAAGAAATAGATGCAGACATTGCACCATTAATTATTTGCATGCTGGTAGATTGGTTTGGACCCGACAAAATAAATAAATTAGATAAATTAGGAGGTTTAAAACCTCTTACTGCATTTATATTACTAGCTTTAATTGTAAATTTTAATTCAAAACTTTCTCCCAGTCCAACAGTTGTTCTATCAACTGAAGCTTCAAATGAAATATTTTGAGCTTTTAAAAAAGAGACTAAAACAAATAATATAAAAGTTATTTTTTTCATTTTTATAAATAAAAAATTTTACCAATCCTT
>Ga0116184_10003653_pt1 | contig 12499 bp, 12 predicted proteins | sample AD_JPNNA5_MetaG_FD_89886 | JGI IMG/M metagenome (GOLD analysis project Ga0116184, IMG submission 89886) | Active sludge microbial communities of municipal wastewater-treating anaerobic digesters from Japan - AD_JPNNA5_MetaG | ecosystem: Engineered > Bioreactor > Anaerobic > Digestate | place... | reverse complement strand
TAATATCATCAGGAATAAATGAAAGCTTCCTGACTTCATTCAGGTATACGTTATCCACATCTTCCCCTATAACAGTAATGTTTTCCGGGATGGGTTGAAATTTTACCGAAGCCACAGAAGTAACTTTCATTACTTCCTCAATCACATTTTTATCGTGGGGATTTACCAATTGGCCGCCATCATCCCAGTAAACCTTATAGCCATTATATTCTTTGGGGTTGTGCGAAGCCGTGATAACGATGCCGCTCTGGCATTTCAGATGCCGCACTGCAAAAGATAACTCGGGGGTAGGCCTAAGATTGTCGAATAAAAGCACCTGAATGTTATTGGCAGAGAGTATCTCGGCTGAAATCCGGGCAAAATACCTGCTGTTGTTCCTTGAATCATAAGCTATCGCCACTTTTATCTTATCCAGCATAGAGAACATTTTTTTCAGGTAGTTGGCTAATCCCTGGGTGGCCATGCCTACCGTGTATTTGTTCATACGGTTAGTTCCGGCGCCCATGATGCCACGCAATCCGCCGGTACCAAACTCAAGGTTTTTATAAAATGAATCCACCAACTCTTCGGAATTTTCATCCATAAGTTTTTTAACCTGACGGCGGGTTTCTTCATCATATTCGTCAGTGAGCCATTGCTGGGCTTTTTGGATAATTTTTTTATCTATTTCCATTTTTTATTGCGTATATTTTTCAATATGATTTAAAGCTGTTGCATGTGTTCTTTTCTCAGGAGGTCGTTCACAGTTTTCACAGGGTTGAATGTGCTGACAGGAACTTCCACAAAGATAGTGTTCCAAAAAGCCATGGCACCATTCCATAGCCCGGGCAGTTCCTGTGCTTTCAGCGGTTTGCCGTCTTTAGTTTTAGATGAAATAAATCCTGTGGCAGGGTCGACAAAGTTCAGCAAATCAAATTTGTTGCCTTTATAATCTACAAAACTACACACCATATCCACAGGGTTGAAATGAGTGGCCTGTTTCATCAAAGATTCCTGCCGGGCATCCTTATGATTTATCTGCGAACTTTCCACAATTTGCAGGCTGATGTCACCATTTGAATCCATCACAAAAAATGGTCCGCCTCCCGGCTCACCTTGATTTTTCACCATCCCGCAAACCCGTATGGGCCGGTTAAGAATGCTTTTTAAATAAGCTGCTTTGTCTGCCATGTCCAGTAAATGAAAATTGTCAGCAAGGTCGCGCGACAACTCCTTTTTGATAAATCCGGATATCCGTCCGATAATGTCTTCTGAAACATTTTCCTTATCCAGAATCCGTAAATATTCATACACATGATACCTGATATACAATAGGTATCCGGCCAGCACTTTCTTATAGAACACCTTGTCGCTGCGCTCGCTCTCCGGTGCCACATTATCAATATTTTTTACAAAAACCACGTCGGCATCCAATTCATTGAGATTGTATATCAGGGCGCCGTGTCCGCCGGGCCTGAACAAAAGGCTGCCGTCAGTATTACGGAATGGTTGGTTGTTCATATCAACAGCTATGATATCTGTGGAAGGTTTTTGTTCGGAATGCCTGATATTGTATTTGATTTTGAATTTTTCCTCAAAATAGGGCAATACCTGCCGTAAATGCATTTCAAATTTTTTAATATGTTCCGGCGATATGGTAAAATGCAGATCAGCCCTATCCATGTCGCGGCACAGTTCCGCAGCCTCTGCCAGATGTTCATCCAAAGCTGTTCGGTTTCTGCCGGGCAGGCGGTGAAATTTTATCAGTGCTTTGGGTAATGCCGCATAATTTAGTCCTTTGTTATGAAGTAAAAAATCAACAAGCGGAACAAAATCCTGATTTCTGATACACATTTCTATGTCTTTTCCGCCAACAGCCATAGCTTGTTTCAGATCATCAAAAAAGGCGAAATTTCTGATATTTTGCAGAAAATATTCCGCGGTATTGCAATCATAATCTACATCAGCCAGCGGCTGGCTTTGTGTATTTTTATTTTTCTCAAGCCAGGCAAACAAATGGCTGAACATGCGGGAAGCCGCTCCGGAAGCCGGAACAAATTTTATCGTACTGATAAACTTCATGTTTTCGGTGAAATACGCGGCATATTTTTCAGCATGTTCCTGATCTAATTTCTTGAGCCCTGACCCGATTGTTGAAGGTTTTACAAGGTCTGCAAAAGGAAAGCCTGTTCTGAAGTTCCCGATTTGCGAAGCAATTTGCTCCATCGAAATACCCTTTTCTAAAATCTGTTGCTGGTCTTTTTCGGAAAACATTTTTTCTTCAAACATACTAATATTTTTTTAAACAAAAGAGATGAATTTTTTGAATAAAGGCATGAAATAAGGTTTGAAATTTTAACCCTATATTTGCCGTCATTAATTGCAAAATTATGAAAGAAAAATTAATTGAATGGGTAGAAAAAATATTCCCCTGGCTTTTAAATCATGGGGTGAAGATTGTTTTCATCGGCCTTGCCATGTTTATCTTGTATAAACTAGTTGGACGAGCCATAAAAAGAATTATCCGCATTAGTGTATTAGCCGATAAACAAAGTTCGCCGGAGGCCCAGAAAAAAAGGGAATTTACTCTGGTCAGAATTTTTAATTGGGTCAGCCGCGTATTGTTTTTCCTTTTGGCCGGGCTGATGATATTGCAGGAAGCCGGTATCCCCGTGGGACCACTTCTGGCAGGTGCCGGAATAGTAGGTATCGCTGTGGGTTTTGGCGGGCAATATCTTATCCGCGATTTACTCTCAGGCTTTTTTATCATATTTGAAAATCAATACAGGATTGGCGATGTGGTCAATTTTGATAAAACATCGGGCGTGGTGGAAGATATCAGTTTACGCCTTACCACCCTGCGCGATATGGACGGAACAGTACATCACGTTCCGCATGGAGAAATAAAAATTGTCTCAAATCTTTCTAAAGACTATGCCCGAATTAATATGAATATCGGTGTCGGGTACCAGACAAAATTCGATCATTTAATCAAAGTCATAAATAACGTTGGTTCAGAATTATCCAATGATCCTGAGTGGGAAGATTTTATCATCAAAGCACCTGAATTTTTACGTATTGAAGAGTTTGCCGAATCAGCCATAATCGTGAAAATAGTTGGAGAAACAAAACCCATGCAGCAATGGGCAGTAAGTGGAGAACTGCGCAAACGCCTGAAAATTGCCTTTGACAAAGAAAACATTGAAATACCAATGCCGCAGATGGTAGTTCATCAAAAAATATAACATTTTTGTTAATTTTTAGATTTTTATCATTTTTTTCTAATTATCTTGATTTCCGGCCGCTTTTTACTATATTTGTAGAAAGTTAATGAATTATTTTTATAAAAAACTAAAACTATGAAAGTTATGCGGACAGCATTAGTGTGTTCTTTTGTATTCATCTTATTAATTGCATGCAAGAAAGAAGGGCCTCAGGGACCTGCCGGGCCTACCGGGCCTACCGGTTCAACCACAACGGTCAATCCGGCTATTTATGGAAAATGGCAAGTAATAAGCGGGCTGCCGGGAACCAAGTATTTTATTATAAAAAACGATAATATTATATATCGCCTTGATTCTGCTGATTACGGATTTAAATCACTTTTCAGCAACATGGCGCTGCTGACATATACGCAAATTAATGCATTCTTTATGACATACAATTATACCATCATCGATGAAACAATGACACTTTCAAACATGAACGGAGATATAACGCTGGTACGAAAAAACAATGCCCCTGATGAAACGCAATGGGTAACAAATCTGACAATAACCGACAGCATTCCAAGTCCTACCGGCGGAGACGGCAGACAAGACATAGGATTCAATGGCACCGAAATTTTGTGGACATCAACCAGTAGTTCAAGCATCCTCTATAAAATAAATCCCAGCACTCACGCAGTAACTAATTTCAATCTGAGCAGCTCTTATTATTATGGGTGCACAGATTATGCTGCGGGTTTTCTTTGGATCTCGGATGGCAATACAATTGATAAAGTGAATGCCACTTCAGGGGCCGTGCTGTCCACCAGCCCTGTGCTGTCGTCCATACAGGTTACCGCAGACGCCCTGGTCGGCCAGGAAATGTGGTTCTGCAACTGGAGCGGGGAGGTTTATACCTGGAATATAAGCACTAATGTAATCACCCCACAATTTAATCTAAGCGTAAGCGGAATGGAATATTCGGGAGGTTTTTTGTATATATTTCACAACAACATGATATACAAGTGTCAGGTAACACCTTTTGAGGCTATAACAACTTATTATATTGAATCTGACAATGTCAGCGGAAATAATGGGGGAATTACTTTTGATGGTACAAATTTCTGGGTGGTTGGTTATGACAACTCGGGTGAACATAAGCTTTACAAGCTGAGTAATTAGAAAACTTAACAGAATAACAGACCATGAGACATATTAAATCGGTAATATTTTTTTCTCTTTCAATAATTTTATTTTTTTCCTGTAAAAAAGAAGGCCCTGAAGGTCCCGCCGGCCCTGAAGGTCCGTTAGGAATAAGCACCACACCAAATCCGGAACTTTATAATAAGTGGGAAGTAATATCCGGGTTACCGTCCACAAAATTTGTAATTATAAAAAATAGCAATTACATGTACCTGCTTGACTCTACGCAGTATGGTTTCAGGTCATTGACAAAAGATCTTGCTTTTATTACTTCGACTCAGCTCAGGGCTTTTATGGTAACATTCAATTATTCCATCTGCGATGACACCCTCAGGATGACTAACAACAACGACAGCATTGTCATGCTTAAAAACATCTATGCTCCTGACGAAACGGCATGGGTTACATTTGTGTCTGTTACAGATACCCTTTACAACCCGCTGACCGGAGGAGACGGAAGACAGGATATAGGTTTCGACGGCACTAATATTCTTTGGGCCGGAAACTGGAATACAAGTACCCTATACAAAATAAACCCTTCGACCGGCACCAGTACCACCTTATCATTGAGTGGAAACTATTATTCCCCAAGTATCAATTATGCTTCTTTTTCAATATGGATAGTTGGCAATAACACTATCAACAAAATAAATCCGACAACGGGAACCATTATCTCTACAAGCCCGACATTATGTTCAAGCAGGATAAAATCGCTCGCGCTGGTGGGGCAGAAAATGTTCTATTCTTCAAATGGCTATATTTACACATGGGATATTTCAACAGATGAAATACTTCAACATTTTCCTTTTGATGCCATCGGAATGGAATATTGCGGTGGGTATTTGTATTTTCTTCAGGACAACAAAATTCATAAATGTCAGTTAAGCCCATTCAAATGCCTAATAACTTATTATATCGATTCTCCTGTTCTGAATGGCAATCAAGGCGGCCTGACATACGACGGATCGCATTTCTGGGTGGCAGGCCATGATTCTTATAATAATGAGTATATTCTTGTAAAACTTAGTATCTAAATCCGATTCTAATAATCCGACAACCCGCGACTTTATTTAATCACAAAGAAGAAAGTGGCGAGCCATAATGACAATTATTCTTAATAATGTAACAATAATCACAATCTCACGACTAATTGTCAGGAAAAACGAAAATGACATTAAATTTGATAGTACGTTCATACAATTTTTTTTTGCAAGTATTATCAAAGTCATTGACAAATATTTATTAATTTCGAATGACTCATTAAGGTTAAAAAATTAAAAAATATGATCTGTCCAGTATGTAAAAAACCGATGCTGGTTCTGGAGCTTCAGCAGATTGAAATAGATTATTGCCAGGAATGTGGCGGTATCTGGCTCGATGAAGGCGAACTGGAACTTTTACTTGGGGATGCTGAAGAAAAGAACAACTTCATGGTATCTTTCAGCACCGACCTTAAAAACGCCGAAAAAAAACGTCGTTGCCCGGCTTGCTCAAAGAAAATGAACAAAGTGCTGGTTGGAAAAAACAATCGCGTTCTGTTAGATAAGTGCAGAAAAAATCATGGGTTTTGGTTCGATTCAGGAGAGCTGAATGAAGTCATTGAACTTGGAAGCGGGGATAAATACAATAAAATTCTACAACTATTAAACGAAATGTTTGCTTATAAATTAAAATCTAATACTAATTAAAAATTACAGGAGGTAAAAATTATGACTGCTTTATGGATTATTTTAGGAATTATTGCGGTGCTTGCTTTGATGGTTATCGGGATGTACAACTCCCTGATAAAATTGAGAAACCAGGTAAAAAACGCCTGGGCCCAAATTGATGTTCAGCTAAAACGCCGTCACGATCTTATTCCTAACCTTATTGAAACGGTGAAGGGCTATATGGTTCATGAACGCCAAACGCTGGAAAGCATTACCAATATGCGCAGCCAGGCAATGAACGCCACAAATATGCAGGACAGAGTGAAGGCAGAAGGAGAACTTTCCAATATGCTGGGCCGTCTGCAGGTAGCTGTTGAAGCCTATCCCGACCTGAAAGCCAACCAAAATTTTTTGGCATTGCAGGAAGAGTTAACTTCCACAGAGAATAAGATTTCATATGCCCGTCAATCATACAATGACCAGGTATTGTTTTACAACAACAAAAAACAGACCTTCCCGTCAAATATTATCGCCGGCATGTTCAACTTCAAAGACGAAGTATTTTTCGAAATTCAGGATCAGGCAGAAAAAGAAGTGCCTAAAGTTAGCTTCTGAATCTAGTAATTAATTACGAATTTATAATACAGGCATATTATGTGGGAAGTTATAAAAGCTAATCAACGCAAGTCGATGGTATTGTTTGTACTGATGACAACAGTGCTGGTGGGATTGGGCTTTGTTATTGGCTATGCTTACGATCCTGAAGGGGGCGGTGCCTTTGCTGGGATGGCTATTGCAGCGATTGTCATGATTATCATGTCGTTGATTTCCATCAAATCGGGCAGCAAAATAATGCTGGCCGCCAGCAATGCCAAGGAAGTTACCCCCGAAGTGCACCCGCAATTGTTCAATGTAGTGGAAGAAATGCGGATCGCTGCCGGGATACCAAAAATGCCAAAAGTTTATATTATTAATACCGATGCTCCCAATGCCTTTGCTACCGGCATGAGCCCCGATAACGCCGCTGTGGCTGTAACGGCTGGATTACTGGCACGAATGAACCGCGATGAATTGCAAGGCGTTATTGCCCATGAGATGTCGCATATTACTAACCGTGACATTCGGTTTATGACATTAGCTGGGGTAATGCTGGGATCTATCGTAATCATTGCAGAAATATTTCTGCGGAGTTTGTGGCTTACTGGCGGACGTAGCCGCAACAGTAACAGCGGGGGCAACCAAGGCCAAATCATCATCATGATTATAGCCATGGTATTTGCCATCCTCGCTCCCATCATGGCACAGTTGCTGTACTTTGCCATTTCGCGAAAACGGGAATACCTGGCTGACGCTTCGGCTGTAAGACTGACACGGTATCCAGAAGGGCTGGCTTCGGCACTGGAAAAAATTTCGGCCAATACCGCCGAAATGCCCATGGCCAACAGAGTTACTGCACCATTGTATATTGCCAATCCCCTGAAACAAAAAGGCATGAAGATGGCAGACCTCACCAGCACCCACCCACCAATTTCGGAACGCATCCGAATATTGCGCGCCATGTCGGGCGGAGCTGGATTGGCAAGCTATCAGAAAGCCTATAATAATGTTACCGGAAAAAATAAAACCATTATCCCCGAAGCTGAATTAAACCAGCAGGACACTTCAGGAATACGCGAAGGTGCCGGCATGGCAGCATTTGCCGACTCCAAAACCACTACCAGAAGCTCCCACGATATCATGATGATGGTTGATAAATACACTTTTATAAACTGTAACTGCGGAATGAAAATTAAAGTGCCAGCTAATTTCAGCGGGAATACAGTTTATTGTACCCGTTGCGGGGCAAAACACGCCGTAGGAAAAAACCAGTAAGCCAATAAAGAATCTTAATATAATTTTCTATACTAAATAACGTAGCCGGCATGACACAGTTTTTGACCATTCTTGTTTTTATCCTGACAATAATAATCATTGCTTTTATTGCTTATTTTCTGATAAAAAAATTCGGCCTAATTAAAAGCATAGCCGGAATAATATTGTTTTTATCAGGCATTGTGCTCATACTTTTCTCTGTTGCATACAAGGAATGGATGGAAACCACCATGTCGTTTTTGCTAAGTTTGTTTAGCGGCGTATTTTTAGCCATCGCAGGGGGAATTTTTGTTGCTTTCGGAATCAGGAAGGGAACAAGAAAGAAATAGAAAAAGGACACTTCGGCATGAAAAGCCAGACGTGAGAAGATAAAAAAAGAGGTTACCATATTGGCAACCTCTTTTTTTTTGAAACTTTTTTATCGGATAATATTGATTTTTTGGGTGGTTACTCCTGAACTGGCAACAACCTTTATTATGTATGAGCCCACCGGCAAGTCGGCAGTGTTTATAATTTTTGTGTTTTCGTAAGCGGCGATAATACCACCCATGATATTATACACTTCAACTGATTTAACATTGTCGGCAGTGATGTAAAATCTATCATTGGCCGGGTTGGGATAAACATTTATCTTTTCACCTGTTTCTTTATTATCAAAGCCTGTTGTCGGATCGTGAAGAACAAGATCAACGGCAGGCACTGTTCCAGTTATTGAATACCATCCCCATGCGCTATTGTAGTACAGATATACGGCACCAGCCACAGATGCATCACCTTTAAATTGCTTATCACTCCCAACAAAAATCGTATCGTTATTGGCAATATTTGTAGACATAGCTATTGAGGCGCAAAGTATTGTCGCAGGGGCAACAACATAAGGCGTTGTAAGTGCCAAAGTGATGTATGCCGGTAAATTTGCAGGGATAAGAGAAAAGGATGATGACTGGCCAACCAATGTATGTACATTTGAGCCGGTTATAGTGTATAATTTTGCAGTTATGCTGGTATTGGGTGTAGCATCATAAATGATGGCACTTATACTGTCAATCTGGTCGGCATTTGTAAAATAATAATTTGCGCCATATTCCATTCCTGTCATTGCGGCAGCCGTGGGTTCAAAACTATATGGAGACAACAAGCCATTAAAATTTTGTGTCCTTGAGAAGTAATTGGGGAAAGCAACAAAACTCAAGGAATCGCCGATATTATCTGCAGGATTAGCATCCGTTTGTGTCTGAGAAACTGTTGTCACACCTTCATAGATGGTTGGCACACCCGGTACCGGAATGGTGGGTTGTGCCCATATAGTATCATATGCTCCTGATGCCATTGAAGCTATGGGAGTGCTGCTGGCAGTATAAGCCCCGTTATTAATGTTCACACTCATCACAACATTTGTTTGTGCTGCAGTACCATTGTTATATATAGCTTCGCCATAACTAACGGTTCCCATTTGACTATAAGGCAGCACCTCATAATAACCATAACCCGTTCCGTCAAGATCCATATATGATTTATTTGCCCGGATATCGTTTGCAACCGGGTCGGCTATTGAAATATTGTCGAGGCCCATAAGATCGCCATCAGCACCCGTAACAACCCATGCAAGCATAAACGGAGCCGATTTATAGCTGGTAAGATCAACACTTATTTCGCGCCATACCCATCCCGAAAATGAAGGTGTATTGTTTGCATCCCACAGTGTAGTCCATGTGGATCCACCGTTCGTAGATATTTTACATTGTAAGGTAGCACCGGGGTTTCCCTGGCCACCTGCAGGTAACCAATTATAACTGAATCCTGCCCAGAATTTCAGCATCAAAGTTGTAGCTCCGGAAGTCCCTGTGATGGAAGGTGATTTTAACCATTCATTTTGGGTTTCTCCCACGAGAGAATAAGGACAAATAGCTGAATAAACATTGCTCGGATCAACAGTACTAAAATTATTGGAAGCTGGGTTGCCCTGGGCCCAGGTTTTGGTCGTCAGAACAATAGTCTGTGTCCAGCCTGTTGTTAACCATGTACCATCAAAATTTTCAGTTGTATAGGTGGCTTTTGCAGGAGAACTGGACCAGTAAACTTCGCCTGAAGGATTAACATAAACAGGTGAATTTGTAATCATCTGAGTTTTTTCTCCATTCAAATGAGCTTTTGATGGAGATACCTGTTTCAGATTAGTTTTGCCAATGTTGACCTGGCAATAACTTACAATGGCTATACTAAATGCCATTAAGAAGAGTGTAAATTTTCTCATAATAAAAGTTTTTTATTAATATGCCACAAATATAATAAAATTTATAAATAAATACTAATAATTCTATTGGAAATCAATTATCTAAAATTGTGATTATTTTTCAGCTTTACTTAACCCCTTGAATCATCTGATAAGAAATAACAGTTGTGCCTGCCTAACAGTACAAAAAAAAGAGGCTGCCATTGATTTTAAGGCAGCCTCGTCTTTGGCAATCTCGCAGCATCAGTGGTGTGTGCATTTATGCCCGTCCTGTTTCTTGCAACAAGCCGGAAGTTTTTCGTAAGCTTCAGGATTGGCCTTGCTGCCGTTTGCATCATAACCCAAATTATTTACCAGCAAGATGATTGCCGATTCATCAGTTTTTTTGGGATTATAAACAACGGTCAGCTCTTTGGTATTAAGATCGAGAGAAACATCCCTGATTCCTTTTTCGTAGGCAAGTCCTTCCTCCAACCGTTTTTTGCACATTTCGCATACAGCAGAAGTGGTCATCTTTATTGTTTTTTCATTTTTCTTCACATCCTGCGAAAAAGCCATCGTTGATACAGACATCAACACAGCCATCGACAACAGGATAATTACTAATTTTTTTGTGTTCATTTTTTTTGTTTTTATGGGTTAGTATTACTATTTAATTTTTGAAGCCAGGCTTTGCAAGCGCAATTTTCTGATATCATTTGATTGTTAATCTCAATCCTGCATATACCGACACGCCCATCAAGGGGCCCCAAATCATCGAAGCATCGAAATATTGGCCGAAAGGATTATCTGCCGACACTATGGGATGGTGTTGCATAAAATTGGTAAGGTTTTCACCGCCCAGGTATAAATCAATAAATTTTAATTTCCTAGTGATCTGTGCACTCAACAAAAAATACTCTCTGGAATAGCTATCCCAACGGTAAGGCTCAGGATTGCTGCCGGCATCAGGCAAACGGCTTTTCCCATTGATTTGCCCGGTAACATCAAATCTCCATTTTTCAAATTTTGTAGCATACGATAGCGTTAGTAATCCTTTGAATTTGCTCACATAAGGCACCTGGCGCAGATGTCCGTCGATTGTTCTTTTCACATCGTTGTAACGCCCTGCCAGGGTAATTTCAAACCCCTGAAAAGGCTGAATCATTCCGTCAATCTGCAAACTATTGGAATAAGAACGCCCATTGAGGTTATAAAAAATTACTTGCTGCGGGTTGCGGTCCAGGTCAACAACAACCTGATTGACAAAAGCTGTATGATAAAAATCAGCCCCGAGGCTGGCTTTAAGCGTCTCGGTCAACAAAAACTCTTTGGTAATATTCAATCCGTAATTCCATGCTTCTTCAGCTTTTATGTTGCTTTCCAGAACAATTTTTCTTGAACTCGCCAGCAAACTTGTGTTTTCGGCAATCATATTAGGCGAACGGTACCCTCTGCCGGCAGAAGCACGAAAGATTAATTTGTCGGTAATGTCATATTTAACATGTACTCTTGGGGTGAAAAAAAATCCGAATCGCGAGTTATAATCTCCACGCAGACCTACAATCAGGTTGAGCTTTTCAGGATAAGTATAGGAATACTGGAAAAACACGCCCGGGACATATTCATTCCTTTTAAAAGCAGAATCGTTGAGGCTTTCATGATAGTCATCATACATAAAACTGCCCCCGGTACTGAACTTGTGGTTTGTGTTAACAATTATCGACTGAAATATCAAATTGAAGTATGCACTGTTTTGCACACCGTCATATGCATTCAGTCCATAAAATGAATTTAATTCATAACGGTTATATGAACCAATGATGCCCAAACTGGAATGTCCGTGGTCATCAACAAAAAAACCGGTTTTCACAAAACCGCTGTATTGTTTAGCATCCACCCCGATACCATAAAATAAGGGTTTCTGCAGTTCATCAGCGTTATAGTATCCGATCTGTCCGCCTTGTTTGTTATCCTGCAGATATTCTATACCAAACTGCACATGCATTTTGCCTTCCACTTCATATTCCCAGCGGTTCATAAAGTTGGCAGCCCACGATTTGGGCGTATCCAGAAAGGAATCCTTGTTTTTGTCTGTCGTAAAACCAAAATAAGATCCATGTCCAAGGAACATAGTCCTCCACTTATCATTAATCTTAATGGTAGAGTTTAAGTTGGCCTCAAAACGGCCTTCGCTGTTTCCGAAAACATTTAAAAAAATCGGCTCTTCATTTGTTTCCGGTTTCTTATACTCTACGTTTATTTGACCTGTAATGGATTCATAGCCGTTAGTAACCGATGATGTCCCTTTAGAAACCTGAATAGAATGCATCCACGCGCCGGGAATATAGGTTAATCCATAAGAAGAGGCCAAGCCC
>Ga0116184_10003630_pt1 | contig 12542 bp, 10 predicted proteins | sample AD_JPNNA5_MetaG_FD_89886 | JGI IMG/M metagenome (GOLD analysis project Ga0116184, IMG submission 89886) | Active sludge microbial communities of municipal wastewater-treating anaerobic digesters from Japan - AD_JPNNA5_MetaG | ecosystem: Engineered > Bioreactor > Anaerobic > Digestate | place... | reverse complement strand
TGTAATGGAAAATATAACAGCAAATAAATTCTTAAAAAATATGTATGGAGTTTCAAATTATGAGCCTCAATACTTAAATGCTTTTGGCGATTTAGTTGACAAATTAAATCCTATTACGGTAACAAAAGATGTTATAAGCAGTGTAAAAAACAATACAGATGCTTATTATCGGGTAAATAATGTTTATATACCTAAACTAAAAGCGTATGATAATAGTATTCCAGATAAATTAACGGAATATGAAAAATTAGAAGCAGAGGTGGAAAGATTAAATGCAGACCCATCACTTGTAAAAGAAATAGCAATAAATTCCGCTTGGAGTACCGCCTATGGTAGTGCATTTGTAAATCATATTAACGGGTGGATTAATTACGGTAATACAAATAAATGGTGGGCAGCAGGAACTCCAAATGAAAAAATTATATATGATGCTTTGTGGCAAACTTGGCAACAGTTAAAAGCATCTACAGGTCAAGAAATAAAATCAATAGGATTAAAATATTCAGAGCATAAACCCTATGCAAATGATATATTAAACTTTGAGAGATTTGGCAATTATATCGGTCAAGCAGGTTTATTTCCTAAATTCAAAGTAAAAGGTAGTTATACAAATTTAGATTTAGCAGAAAGACAGGCAGAATTAAAATACCGTGAGTTGCTGAATGAGGAAACGGACTACGATAATACATTATCTTTAGCAAAAGAATTGGCATCGAAATACAAACTTGTTGATTTACGTTTAAATTTGTATGAAAATAGAAAAGAACGTAAGCAAAGACGTGAAAATAGACGTAATGCTCGAAAAGAAAAAAGAGATGCAAGGAAGCGTGTAAATGCTATTATTTCTGAATTAAAAAGTAATGAAGATAAAAGGTTAGGATTGGTAAAAAGCGTTTTAGAAGCTGAAACTAAATTAAAATACTATACTGATAGAAATTTGCCTACAGAAGAAGATTTGTTCTTGAAATGGGATAAAAAAATGAATGATAGGATTTTAGAAATGACAACGCTTGATGAAAATGTTTTGTCTCCAAAAGAAAAAGAATTAGATGAATATGCTGAAAAATACGCATTTGCAGAGAGAAAACAAAAGCGTTATGAAAATAGAATAGCACGTAAAACTTATAGAGAATCAAAACGGCAGTTGCGTGAGACTTATAAATCATTATACGGTAAGGGTTGGAGAAAAGAATCTAATTTTAAAGATGATAAACTTGAATTACTTGCAGACAAACAAGAAAGTTTAAATAATAACTTTTGGAATAAAGCTAAAAATACTATAAAAGCAACAACATTATTTGCAGCTCCATTGTCAGGATTCCATACTTTATTATTTATTAATGCGTTTGATTTAGCAGGCAGATTATTAAGAACAAAACAAAACAAGCCTGAAATTTGGCGTAAAATTATAACCCACTACAGAAAATTTGGTGGAAGAAAAGAAGATTTAGAAAAATTGGTTGAAAGACATGGGAAGCAAAACCCGTTACCAAAATACGGAAGTCCTCTTGGAAAATTATTTTATAAAAATGTTTCAAATGCAGAAGGGGATTTTCTTAATGCCGCTGGTTATGATGATGCAGCTATAGCAGCAGCAATAACATCTTCAACAACTATTTTTGTTAAAATGTTAGACATGATTGGCAAAAATAAATTGACTGGAGATAAGGATGCTGATGATTATATAGATAATACTAAATTGCAAAATGATATAAATTTTGTAAATAACAGTACGGAATTTACTCAAGAGCAAAAAGATGAAATTATTAAATATCTTAATGAAGGCTATGAGCTAACAGAAGCGATAGAAAAAGCAGAGATTACGATTGACACTAATTCTATTAATTGGTGGCTAATTGGCGGTATTGGATTGCTTGTTTTAACCGCAGCAGGTATTTTAATATTTTCAAAAACTAAAAAAGGCAAATAGCCTTCTTCTTTACATACTATATATCGCTTTAATCGGATTAGTTTTTTTAATTAGTCCGATTTTTTTTGTGCAATATTTTGATATAGTTAATTTTATAGTTATATTTGTTTAGAAAAATTAATATAAAATGCACTTATCCCACAAAATAATAACATATAACCCCAAAGCATTACTAACAGTAATAATACCAGTTAGAATAGGCGAATCCGAAAATATTACACTAAATAGCTTAACCAAAGGTAAATTTAAAGATTTTAATGTGATAGTGTGCTACGATTACGAAAGCAAAGGTGCTAATGCTATGCGAAATAAAGGATTTAAGTTATTGAAGCGAAAAACAAAATATGTATTGTTTTCTGATAATGATATTGAATGGGGTAAAAATGCCATACAAACAATGATAGATATTTTAGAGAAAAACAATAAAGTTTCATTTGTTTACGGAGCATATAAAATGGACGGGCAAATTTATTGTAATAAAGAATTTGATGTAGAATTATTAAAAGACACAAACTACATATCTACAATGACCGTTATTAGAACGACTTGTTTCCCTTATTTTGATGAATCTATACAAAGGTTGCAAGATTGGGATTTATGGCTTACAATGGTTAAAAAAGGGTGTAAGGGAATGTATTGTAATCAAACTATATTTACGACTAAAAAAAGAAATGGTATTACTTTCGGTAATCCTATGAGTTATGAAGATGCTAAAAATATTTTATTCGTTAAACATAATATAATATGAAAATTAAATACCAAATAATAATTCCAAATTGGAATCAAAGTGATTTATGTATAAAATGTTTAGAATCCATACAAAAGTATTCTAAAGACTATGAAATAATATTTGTAGATAACGGTTCGGATTATAAAGAGTTTGCAAAAATCATTTCTATATTAAAAGATTTGCCACATAAAATAATAATCAATAAAGAAAATTTAGGATTTGTAAAAGCTGTTAATCAAGGTATTGCTGCATCTGATAGTAATTTTGTAGTATTAATGAATAATGACACCGAAGCTGTAGAGGGGTGGCTTGAAAAACTATCAAAACCATTAATAGAAAATGAAAATTGTGTTATTAGCGGTAGTTTAACAACGACAAAAGATAGTTGGCAGGGTTGCTATGTTCCAAAAGATAATCAAGATTATATTATACTCCCAAAACCTCGTATGGTTGCTTTTTTCTGCACTATGTTTGATTCTAAAGTATTTCAACATATAGGCTTTTTAGATGAGGGTTTTGGTCTTGGATTTGGCGATGATGATGATTATTGTATGAGAACCCAAAATTACGGGTTTGACATTGCATTGGTTCAAAACCTTACAATACCACATCACCATAGAAGCACATTTAAAAAAATGTTTAGCAATGAAAAGATTAAAGAATTGCAAAACGAAGCTATGAGTAAGTTTAAGGGAAAGCACGGATTGGGTTAAAAGAATAAACCCCGAAAACACACTAAATATATGTTGCGTTTGTGTAGGGGTTAGCACGTTAGGTTTTCAATCTAAAAGCATGGGTTCAATTCCCATACGCAATACAATGGCTTTGTAGTTTAACGATAAAATGACTGTTTTGTAATCAGTTGTTGTGAGTTTGATTCTCACCAGAGCCTCTAATTCTCCTATGGTGTAATGTTAGCACAAATGTTTTTGAGGCATTTAGTCGCAGTTCAAGTCTGTGTGGGAGAACATTTATATATTAAATTTAACTCTACAACTTTTAATTTGGTCGGCAAACATGAAATCATCAGTAACATAACCGATGTAAGCACAGCCGTACATTTTATATCCTACACGCTTGTAATAAGGGCATGGAATTATCGAACAAGAACCAGTATTCAATAATTCCTCAAATGGGTCGCTCCCGTCAATATGAGAATAACAATAGCAACCTTCGGGAATTTTGTCTATTTTCAGTTTAACAAATTTGCTTGTAATTCGTATAAAAAAATACGATATTGTTTGTGCAAACCGATACCGAAATATTTTCATTAATCTTTATTTTAAATCAATCCCCTTAATACGCATACTATCTTTTTCAAAAACAACGTCTACATCAATCCCATCATATCGAGAATATGAATACGTAATAATTGATGCAACAATTTTTTTTAAGTATTTAGAAAAAGTGTTTTTTATCGGTAAACCTATGTAGCCCATAATGAAATATGATAAGCACAATGGTATTATCGAAACTAACGCTATTATAATCAAAATTAAAATAAGGAAATATTTTTCTATGGTTAATAATTCTTTTTTCATAGTATTAATATTTAAACAAGCTCAATTTCAAATTCCAATTTGGCGTATGTTTTAGTATACACCCGATAATTTCATGGCGTTCATTATCAAATGAACCCCTGTTTTTTAAACTTGCTTTAAACTGCATTTTTGCGTTTTCTAATTCTTTTCTCATAATTTATAACTATTAAAATGGTAAATCATCTGTTTCTTCGGGAACTAAATCTATAGGGTCTTGCGATGGAATCTGCTCTTGCTGTCTATTAACTACCGATATTTTTGATATTCTTAATTCTGTAAACCATTTCCCCTGCCATTCCTTACATATAGGGAAAAACTCAAAATCACAAACATCTCCTTCTTTTACTCTTAAATCACTCATATCTTTAAGACATAAGAAATTCTCGTATTGACCTTGTTTATGACCTACTATAAGTGTAGTTGTAAACCACTCTTTATTACCTTTTGTAATTCCGTTTTCTTTTTTAACAGAAATTATTCTTCCTGTAACTTTTGTATTTTCCATAGTTTATTATTTTAAAACTACCGTGCAAGATAGCGTAAGGTTTAAATATTCAATAAAAACATAAATTAAAGTGAAAAAGAATCGTTGCACGGCAGTATGTTGTTAATTGTTTTTTAATTCTATTACAAATTCGTCTGCTCTATAAAAATATACGTAAAAACAAGAAAAACACTCTATTATTTTTTCTTGCTGATTGTGATTCACGCTTTTAGATAACTTTATATTAGCGAGTTCAAATATATCTTCCGCCTTAAATATTTTAACTATTTCTAACCCCAATTCAGGCAATAAAGAATTGAATTTTTTTTCACTATCCTCTAATTGAGTGAGTGCTTTTATCTGCAACTCAACGAATTTTCTTAAATCATCTGAAATTTTCATATTCACTTTATTTGATAATTCAAATGTACAATATTAATTTTACAAAACAAAAAAAACCGACTAAAAATTTAATCGGTTTTAAAATATTTTTTTTTGATACACTATGAAAGCAAATCCAAAGTGCCATTTTTGCCACCTAATTTCAGTATGTAATCTTTTGTTACTTGCCGAAGTTCAGCACTCGCAAGAACATCTTCAACAGTTCCCGTTTGTGGTATTTTTTTAGTGTAGAAGCCTAAATTATACCGTGCAATCATTCTATCAAGTCTATTTTTTTCTTTATCTAAAACTTGACCTAAATACATTGTGCCAATTAGTATATTAAGTTCGGGGTTAAGCATTTGGGATTTTGTTATAAAACTATCGCCCATTTGAGCAACCATAACTTTTTTGTATATAGCATCACCCAAATACTTTTTAAGTAATAGTTTTTCTTGTTCGGTAAGTTTACCTGCTTTTCTTTCACGTGTAATAATATCTGTAGCCGAAGTATATTCTACTTGCATTAAACCAACCGCAGCACCATTTAAAGCATTTTCGTTTCCTGCCGATTCAATAAATATAACAGATTTTATAAGATTAACTGGTATTTTGTTTATTTTTGAAAAAACATCAATAATAGACTTATATTTGTTATAAATATTTGATAACTTGTTTTTTATTCCTGTTTTGTCGGCATCTTTATAAAATGCTTTGTTTGTAATAGGGACAATAATATTTATTCCACCCTCTGCATTAAGTGTTTTAGATATTTTTACTTCCTTTCTGTCTTTATTTTCAGTAAATTTACTATGTATTCGTTTACCGAAAATAGCATAAGCAACGCTTGTTAAAAACGCTGCTATGCTAAATCCTATTATTGTTTTCTCGGTGTTATTCATTTGTTTTTATCCTTTAATGGCATGTTCTTTTGCCTCTTTTAATGTTTTAAAATCCTCTCCGTCCCCTGTATGAATAGAACGAACTTGATATTCTCTATACATGGGATTGTATCGTATTTTATAGTCATTAATAATCAGAGTATCTTCTTTCATATCCGATTCATATTGCTCTATTTCCTCCATGCTCAACCATTCGGGCTTTTTGCTTTTAGAGAAACCGTTCCATATTTTTTTCATTTCTTTTATATGAGAATCAACATTTTCGCCATATAAATACTTTTCAGAACGCCCTCCATAACCTAAAAAATAATCACATTCAGACTGTAATCTTGAAAGCATTCTATAATTAAATTCATCATCGCCATAACGCTCCCCCTCAACACTCCCACCATCTTCAAACTTTTCATTATTCATGTACATTTCTGACAATCTAACTATTTCTTTAAATTCATCATCAAAATACTTATCTCTTATAATTTTTTCCCCTTTTATATTAACTATCTCAATTCTATCGCTTCCTTTATCTTCATATATATTAACAACCTTATATTTAGATACTTTATATTGTTGTTTTTTTATCAATTCTTGAACACCTAATTTTCTTAATGATGTGTTGTTGGCATACGGTATTATATCTCCTATTTTTATAGTTCGTTCAAACTTTTCATTTAATTCCTTTTGTAACTCTGCAATAAGATTTTTAATAAACTTTTGGCGTTCAGATTTTTCATTAATTCCTTCTTTAATAGAACTAACGATTTTCTTAATGTCAGCAACAAAATCTTTCGCAGTACTGGGAGAAACGGACTTCCCCTTCTCTTTTATATCTTCAACACGGTTTTCAACAGATTCCGCAGCTTTCTCAATAGCATTTTCCATTTTTTCAGTATCACTTAATGCTTCGTATTTGGCACGTGATTTTTTACGTTTTTGTGCTATTTTTTTACGTTCCTCAATTTGAAAATGACAATCAAGACCTTCGATAATATATTCTATTGCTGTATCAATTTCGTTCGCATTAAACTCAATTCCACGCTTTTTGCAACAATCAACAGTCCATTTATTCCCTACTTTGTGAAACACAACCTTATCACTTGGTTGCTTGTGATGTTCAAGAATATACGTATCTTTTGCTGTTCGCTTAATAACATTACCATTTTCATCGGTTATTTTTTCTTCAACATCCATTGTTGAATACTTAACTTCTTTTTGTTTTTCATCAACCTTTGGTTTTGGCTCTGCTTTTTTCTTTGCCTCTACTTTTTCAGAACTTTTTTTAACTTTATTTTTAACTTGTTTAGGCTTTTCGTGTGCAGCTTCAAGACTTTGAATATCTTTTTGTAATTCCGCAATTTCAGATTCAAGAAATTCTTTTTCGTCTTTTGCTAATGCAGGATTTTTAACTTCCTCTAAAAGTTCTTTTAATTCTGCTTTTTTGTCATCTAATATTTTACCCATTTTATTTTATTTTTAATTGTTTACAAATATATGTTATTTTTGTTTTTTAGCAATCATTCTATTAATTGTTTTAATACGCATTTCAAGTTGAGTTTTATCCCCAACACCTTTTTTAATCATACGTTCAATAGTTTTAATACGCATTTTTAAGTCATCTACGGTAGTTTCTTTTGGTTGCTCCGTTTCTGTGGCAGGTTCTATTTCTTGCATTGGTGCTTCAAATTCATTAGGAAATAGTTTGTACATTGGGGTAGGCTCGAAATGAAAATCTAATTCTGCACCAAATTGTTTTAATTCATTTATATCTATATATCCAAATTCTGCCATTTGCAAATCACCATTTAATATTGCATAACCAAACGCTGGCTCTTCTATCGTTAAATTTTCGTCAAATATATCTTTCTTATTTAATTCTATTATATACCAATCGCTGCCTCCATAAAAATAATGCAAGTATGCAATTTTTTCATGCAAAGAAACGGTTTGAGTACCATATATTTCAGGTGTTTGTGCAATAATTTTATACAAACTATTAATCACATCGTCAAACTCATTAGAACCTTTTACAATTGATAATTGTGCAGGATTCATAAAGTCTTGAATTTTCTGTAATTTTTTAGCAATTATTTTTTTAGAAACATCATCGAAGTCTAAAAGATTTACGGTGTTTTCTTGTATTTCATTTTCAGCTTGCTCTAATTGTTTTTGTATAGACTGTTTAGCTTCCGATAATTCTTTAATCGCTATTGCCATATCAGATATTTTTTGAACAGAATAATTAGCAATTCCTTTAATAGAATTTAATGAACCTTCTTTTATTAGGCAAATCTGTTTTGTTTTAATCATTAAATCAAACAACGAACTATCTTCTTTGGAATATCCATCAAAAGAAATTTTACCTTTTGAAAACATTTCGACCATTTCATTATAAGTCAATATAATTTCTTGATTATTATACTTACCAAAACTTTGTTTTAATTTTACCTTTTCCGAATCGCAAAAAACAACAATATAATCTATTCCATTAATTGTAATTTTACTATCTACTTGGAGTATTTCTTTTTCATATTGTTTGCTAAAACTTATTAATTCATTATTGCAGTTGTCAATATCAGATTTAATATCTTCTTCAATTTCGTTTTGAACCTTATCTGCTTCGTAAACAGAATAATCGGCTTCTATTTTAGCTATTTCCTCCGTTTTTTCTACTTGACTAAACAAATCACGAACAACACTATTTTGAACAGTGTTTATTTCGGATTCTAATTTTTGTATTTTTTCTTTTATATCTAAAACACGTGCCGTTGCATCTGAAATAAAAGTTTGAAATTTAGAAACTAAATCTTGATTATTTTCAAGCCTTGCACGAACAATTAAATCTTGTTTTTTCTGTATTTCTTTTTGCCAATAATCAACATCAGATTTCATTTCATTTATCTTTTCTCTTGCAGGAGAAACTATCGTATTTGTAGAAACGATATTGTTTAAGTTTAATGGTTTTTGATTGTCATAATCTAATTTCATAATTTTTGAGCCAATTAAATTATATAATTGTTCTTTTGACAATTTTAAACCTTTTGATGTTCCCGAATTATATATATAATCAAATATTTCCGATTCATGCAAATCTGTTAATTTTTCAGAATACATTTTTCTTAAATCTCCAACCCACGAAGCGTTCCGCTCTAAATAAGGAAATGAGCTTTTGCTTGGGCTTGCCAAATATTCAACAAATTTACCATTAGGATTCAAGTATGTATATCTAATTATATTTTCTAAGTATGATTGAGGCTTAACGTATTTTATCATTTCAGATTTGTTATAGCCGTCTTTAAGCATTTTTCTTACTGCATTAATATCAGATATTAAACCCTCTTGCGTACTTGCTCTGTTTGATTCCAAAACGGCATAAGAAACAGCTTCATCTTTATCGCCCAAAAACTCTTTTACAGGCATTGTTTGCAATGATTTATCTCCTGCTTCATACAATCTCCTGCTTGCCTCAAATCTTGAATGACCGCTAATAACAATATATTTATCTATTGTTTTATCGTACCATACAACAATAGGGTCGTTAGTTTTATCAAAACCTTCCGAAACTATTTTATTTACAGATTCTTCTGAATAAGCGTGCTGCCTACCTTGAAAATCTTTTGGACTTGTTGTTATTTGCGTTCTATCTATTTCTTTTACAGTTGAAAATCTTTGTTTTGATTCTGCTGTAGGAACGTCATTTGAAATATTAGCCACATATTGAGTTTCCTCTATCGGCAAATTTTCTGTTTTTATTTCTTCTTGATAATCATCTAAATTTTCACTGTATAAATTTTCAAATTTATTCCAACCTTCATTTGTAAGGTATTCAATAAGATATTTATTTTCTTCTTGTTTAATTACACGTGCTTCGCAAAACAATGAGCCGTCTTGATTAATCATATAATATCCTTTTAGTCCTTTTATTTTTGCTGCTTTTGGTTTATACCAGCCCGAATTTGCACTATCTAAATTTAAAGCAGTTAAACATTTGTCTAAATTGTCGTGCGTAGTATTGCCAGTCCAAAATATTTTACCAACTGTATTTTCAATTGTTTTTAATGCTTTTATTTTTGCATTATTTTCTTTTGTATTTGGTAAAACATCCATACTTACAACATCATTCGACGGCAAATTTTCTGTTTTTATTTCCTCAACTGATTGGGGAAGTCTTTCCATTATTGGCATATCTGTATCTGTTTTTGTTGTTTTTTCTTTTTTACTATTATCTTTTATTTCAATATATTCGCTTACTCTTTTTTCGCTAAATGGCTTAAAATCACTAACATTATACTCTTGCTTAAACGCCTTAAATATATTGTCGAAAAGTACGATTATTTTTTCTAACTCCCTTCCTCGCGGATAAGGAATTTCATCTTGTGGCGTAAAAATCCAGTTATTCTTATACGAAACCAAATAATTATTTTTTCTATCTTTTAAATCTAAAATAGCTTCAATATAAGATTCAAAAGCTCTCGCACATAATTCGGCAGGTTCAACCCAATATTTACTACCTATTCTTGATGAATTATAATAATAAATAGATGTCTTTAAAGTCATTGGCACATCAATATACGCCTTTTGAAATTTATGTGCTAAAAACCCATAATATTTAATAACGCTTGGGTCATCGTATTTGTAAGCATATATTTTATATCGTTCTTGTATTTCTTCAATACACCCTTCTAAAGTATCGGAATAAGCATGATAGCGAACCTTGTCTTGTGCTTCAAATCTTACGGTTATTTGATTTGTCTCTCCGTCTCCTTTAAGTATGTAATTAACCAAATTCCATATTGCAAGTTTTGTACCCATACTGTTTTGAGAACATGATTCGGAAGCCAATACGCTTGTTGCACGTCTTTCACTCCCCTCTTGAATTACGTTGTCAAAATAATGAAACCATTCGTGAGCTACAGAACCATCGCCAGACTTTTTAGTTAAATTTATAGCTTTATAAGCAGGAAAGTAAGTTGCCATGTGTCCTGCAACTCCCATTGTTGCAAAATTTATATCTAATTTACCCAATTGATTTATTGCAAATATATCAATATCTAACATTTCCGCCAAATCGGTAATAGCACCTAAAAAGTGTTTTATATGCTCACGGCTTTCAGTATCTTTTAATGTGTTCCCAAATACCACATTATTGAACCCAAAAGTTTTTGTAACGCTATCAACTTCAATTGATGGTATTTCATACCCACCTGTTCTTGTTATGTGAGATAGTGGTAATTTTGTGTTTATTTTTGGTGAGTTAGATTTTTTGCGTTCAATTTGCTGATTTTCTCCAAACGCCCAATCCCAATTATTATCTCTAACCACGTATTGGTCTTTTAAATCTTTTCTTTGCGTGTAACTTTCTATTGCCTGTACGGTAAATTTTACTTGATTTTCATATCCAGACAAGTATATTTTTTTTAATCCTTCAAAATCGCTTAAAACTTTTTCATCAAAAGCCTTTCTTGAAGTAAATAAATGAGCATATTTAGAGCGAACTTGTCTTTCGATATGTTCTTTGCTCTTATTTTTAGCTTCTTCGAGGTCGTTATTTTTTTCAATTAACAGTTTGTTTAATCGTATTAATTCTTTATTAATGTATTCATCTTGCTGCTCTTTTGTGTATGGGTCAAATAATTCTGCTTTTTTAAAATCAGCAATTGCCGAATCTGAATGTCTTTTACAGAAATTTATAAAACGAACACCAAAAATTGAAGTAAGTTTTTTATCAATTTTACGTGAATATTGCCACGATTTACCATCTAAATCAGAAGTGTCTCCTACAAAAAAATCTTTATTTCTAATAAATTTATATAATTCATCTTCAACAGACTTTGCTGTAAAACAACCTTCTAATATAATTTTAAGCCTTTCAATATTAGTTACGTAAACATTTCGAGCATCTTTACTGTCAAATGGTCTTGAAGATAGCGATTCACGGCATTTTACTTTTAAATAAGTTGCTCCAGAAGAATATCCTTTTTCTTTTTGTTCTTCAATATTATATTCTTGCCAAACTTTAGATTTTTCAACTTGTTTATAAGCATTAATTGGGTCATCTTCTATTTCGGATAAATTATTTGAATTTACTATATCATAGTTACGTTTATACTTTTTTGTATAGCCTACAATATTTGTATCTTTAAACTCTTTGCTTTCTTGTTTCTTTTTAAGAATTTCGGAAACTTTATCTTTTATTTTATTTTTATCTTCCATTTTTTCTTTTTTACAAATTTAATCAAATTATTTGTTTTTTCAATTATTCCTTAACCACAAACCCCAAACTTTTAAAAAACTCTACCCTATCGTCTGGTACGTCAAAAACTAATGTTTCTTTATTAATATCGGCTTGTTTGCATAGTTCTGTTAATTCTTCGTTAGAGTATTTTGACGCTCGCTTGATATTTTTCAGTTTTTCCTCCATTGCAGGAAGTCCAACTTCACTATCGTAATAATTTGGCGATTCTTCAATATGGTCTGACACAATTTTATCTACAGCCTCTTTTGGTGTTAATTTATGGTCATAAACTTGTTCTAATGTATCAATATGTTCAGATTCTATTTTTTTAGCTTCTTTTATTTC
>Ga0116184_10003629_pt1 | contig 12542 bp, 8 predicted proteins | sample AD_JPNNA5_MetaG_FD_89886 | JGI IMG/M metagenome (GOLD analysis project Ga0116184, IMG submission 89886) | Active sludge microbial communities of municipal wastewater-treating anaerobic digesters from Japan - AD_JPNNA5_MetaG | ecosystem: Engineered > Bioreactor > Anaerobic > Digestate | place... | reverse complement strand
GTGTTGCCGCAGTTGGCGATTTCGGAGCAGTTCACTGTCAACCTGCACAAAAGTTTGATAGGAGCACTCAGCTTCAATTTTGCACGTCACCGCCAATTGCGGCAACACGCTGTTGGCAGCTGGCGTTCTTGTCCACCGTGTCTGAAAATGCTTATTTATAAACACTTTCGCTGTCTGTATCGAATTATTTATGTGTCGGTCGTGCGTGGCAAAAAAATTAAAACACCGAAGGGAAGGAGAAAAAAAATAAAATTCTTTTTTGGGTCGTTAAAAACACGCTCTTTTGCAAACTTTGGTCTGCGGGTGGGGTTGGAGCGGTTTGCAAATGTGTGTGTTTTTGTGCGTGGGTCATGTTGTAAGGTCTTTGACAGATGAAACTTGCTTATAAACTACTTCTGTAAATTCTTTAAAGTGCTCTTTACCACATTTGATTTTCTGTTTTTCACTTTTTAGAAGTTCCTGTCCTTCACTCTTAGTTTCCGCAACAAAGTATATTTTCTTTTCACCTTTAAAAACCACTGCCCAGTCAGGATTATAGTTCCCTATTGGTGTCGGGATTTTAAACCAGTTTGGAAGTTTAAAATAAAATTCAATATTCTCACTTGTTTCGCAGTCTTTGGCAAATTGATTTTCTACGCCACTGTCAAGTGGGATATAGTTTTCATAAATGGTCTTGTTGGGGTTGGTTACTGAATGCGTGAAATTGTCAAGATAGATTTCAAAATCCGCATCGTCAAACAAAGTCATTTCATACATTTTGCTGCCTATACGTTCATATTTAATGCCGTCAATCATCAGTTCATACAATACGCTCTTTATTGCATTTGTTGTATTGTCCATAAACATTTGCGGATTGATAAGCACTTCGCTAATTCTCCCTGACTTTTTCAAAATTTGAAGGATTGTGTCCCTTGTTAACTCCGTCTTACTTTGTATGTAGGCGAGTAAGTCTGGGATTTCGATTCTACTTCCATAATCATTCAAAGCACTGTCGCTTAAAAGCTGTCCAGAAACACCTTCATCAGTTATCAGAACCTTTTGTTTTGTGCTTCTTACAGTCGGCTTAATAGTTTCCGGCATGTCTTTAACTGCTTTGCCTGCAAGGGCAATCAGGTCGGGAGTTTGGTAAGAAACACTGTATTTTGTTTTATGCTTTATCTTCTCCCATATCTGTAAAAATTTAGGATCGGCTTCAAATCCCTTTCTATAATTTACTTTTTTACGTTCCGCTTTGTTCTTAATCCTATTTTCAAACTTTACACCACAATCATCTTCTATTTCCTTTTGTAATGCTTTTGCAAAGTCTTCATACTTTTCATTTGCAATAACAGTCAGTTTGTTGGTGTTTCGGTCATGTATTCTTTGCCCCTCTTGATTTACGCACAATCGTAAACCCCTTCCGATTTCTTGTCGTTTTTTGATTTCCGACTTTGTTTCATTTAAAGTGCAGATTTGAAATACATTGGGGTTGTCCCAACCTTCACGAAGTGCAGAATGACTGAATATAAAACGTAAAGGCGTATTGATGTCCAGCAATTTTTCTTTATCCTGCATGATGAGTTTGTAAGTATCATCATCAGCCTGAGTTTCACCGCCTGTGTCCTTTATTCTCCCTTTATTATCCTGCGAAAAATATCCGTTATGAATTTCATCTACGGAGTAAGGGATTAAACCTGCATAAGCTGGTTTACGGATTTCATTTTGATATATTTCTTCAAACCATTCTGCAAACTTACCTTTCAACGGATTTCCACTTGCATCATAATCACGGTAATTTTTCACCTTGTCAATAAAAAACAAAGTCAAAACCTTTATGCCTTTGGGTTTGTAAAACTTCTCTTTCTTTAAATGTTCTTCTACCGTTTTTTGAATCATATAGCGAAGCACTTCATCGTTTAAACCACCTTGTGTTTCTCCAACTGTCAGCATTTGTCCGTTGGATAAGGAAACAACCTGATTGCTTAAATCAATTTCGGTCACTTTTAAATCCTGATAAATATCCCGTTCACCAGAAAGTTTGTATAAGTCGTATTTATCACGGTCAACTGTTACTGATTTTCTTGTTACTCCTTTTGGGGTGTTCACATCAATTTTCAACTTCGCAATAATTTTATTTTTACCGCTTGGTTGAATTTTTTCGACCTGAACAAAAGCATCATTCATGGCATTCTCACTCACTACAGAGTCCACTTCAATCTGCTTTACCAAACCTAAATCGTATGCCTTAACGGGATTAAGCGAATACATCAGGTTATAAAGATTAGTATGTGTAGCGGAATAACGAAGTGTGCAAAGGGGATTAAGATTTTCAATGGCTTTTTTGCGAATTTCCGTTTCCATGTTTTGTGGTTCATCCACAATCACAATGGGTCGGGTGCTTTGAATGAATTCAATTGGCCTCTTACCTGTTAGTTTATCATTTGGTTTATTGATGATATTCTCGTCTTTTGCAAAGGCATCAATATTGAGAATCAAAATTTGAATGGTGTTAGCAGAAGCAAAGCCCCTAAGATGGGAAACTTTTTTACTGTCGTAAACATCAAAATTGATGGCTGCTTTATCGTAAAGAGACTGAAAATGCTCATGTGTTATTTCTAAGTTTTTCAGTACACCTTCACGGATAGCAATAGAAGGAACGACAATAACAAACTTTTTAAAACCATACAGCTTGATGAGTTCATAAATGGTTCGCAGATAAACATATGTCTTCCCTGTGCCTGTTTCCATTTCCACAGAAAAGTTCATTCCCTGTAATTCGGAAACTTTTTCTTTTATTTCGTTGCGTTGTTGAATAAATTTTACATTTTCTAGAATTTGTTCTTCTGAAAGCGTTAAACGGTTACCTAAACCATTTTCAGAAAGCAATGCACCAGCAGAAGAAACCGAAAACTCAAAATCACCTCCACTCAAAGGTTGCCCTTCAAAGATGTCGGTTATAGCTTTTATAGCATCTAACTGATATTCCTGATTGCTATCAAAATGGAGTTTCATTTAATTTCTGGCCTTTTGATTATTACTTTGAATTGCTCGCCTTCGGTATCATTAATAAACTGAATTTCGGGATATGCTTGTAAAGCACGCAAAATCCCGCTGCCCGCCCCTCTGTATTCTAATAAATCTGGAGCAAGAGAAGCGATAATATTATTTCTTGACCTTCTTACGCCTTTCGTAATCTGCTCTGCCGTCAAACTGTTAGGTAATTTTCCCGGACTGATTATTTCAATGCGGTCATCAAACACAAATAACTTTATGGAATCGTGTATGAAATAATCTCTGTGGATTAAAGCATTTACAAGTAATTCTGTAATGACAATTTCAGGGATTTCAGATTTACCTAAACTGTTGAATGATTGTCCTGCCTGAACCTTATGCAGTTTTGATAAAACGAAATCATAACCTTTTTTGTACAACTCGTCCAATGTTCCAATTATGTTTTCACTACTTCTGTATTCAGTGTCAGCTATCGTATTTCCTCTAAACCATATAGCAGTAATAAAGAAAGAAGGCGTTAGTTTTTGCACATTTCTACCGAACAGCAAGGCACCTGCAACATTCAACTTGCCCTTTGCTCCCAATCTTAAATTTTCCAAGTACTTTAGTATTTCTTCTTTATCGCAAGGCTCTTTATATTTTTCTTCATAAAATGACTGGAATTTATCCCAATTAAAATCGTCCAATGAGCTATGCTGTAAAAGCATTTCTTCTGCATAAAGATTACCACTGTTTTGCAAAAGCCTTGATAATTCTTCCTTACTGGTTACTTTTCTTTTATCAGAACCATTTTTTACCCACACAACACCGTCTTTATCGGTATGTGGTTTGTCTGTACCTTCCGGAACAGTCACAACAATTACCCTGTTATTGTTTACATTCACGGTTTCTGTACTAATGAAGATTGGCGATTTGACGTGGTCTTGTGCTGCTGTTGAAAGCAGGTTGTTTATTCTTTGTATGTCTTGAAAAGAAAGGCCAAGAATATTCCCTGTTTTATCATCTACACCAATAATAATCTGTCCTCCTTTTGTGTTTGCAAAAGCAACCATTTCTTGTGAAATGCTTATCACATTGTTTACATCGCTTTTAAACTGAACTTTTGTCGTTTCACCGTTACTGATAATTTCAAGTAATTCTAATGCTTCCATAATTCATATATCATTTTACGTTGTTCAAAAGCTTCATTGCCACCTTCCATAATATCAACAATGTTTTGTTGTATTTCTCTATTGTCAATACTTGCCGATTTTATGTCTATCAGATTGTTATTGTAAGTACAACTGATTATTTGTTCGCAGTCACCTAAAACAGGAATATTGGGATTGTGTGTTGCAAAAATGAACTGTGTTTTTGTTTTTAATTTTTTTAGTTCGGTGATAACATCCGTGTAAATGGTTTGGTTGTCTAAATCATCTTCGGGCTGGTCAATAATTATCAAATCGTTCTCTTTTAATGTCAGAATGAAAATGATTAAGGCTGATGCTCTTTGTCCTAATGAGTGTTCTTGCAACGGGCGACCTTTGTAATAAATGGTAAATTTATCAGGCACTCGATACAGAAGAAATTCATTGATAAATTCCGAGAATTTCGCTTTGAAATTTTGCAGGTTGTTACCGCCAGACAAAGCGCTGATGATGTTACTGCCTTCAACACCAAAATCGTTATACACTTCAATCAAATCAGGATAGGCAACAATTTGGTCGTAGTGGTCGTCTCTTAGCCCACTGCCACGACAATACGTTTTTAGAAATTCTTTAAACCGTTCTTTGTTGCCTTTAAATTCTGCAACTATGTTAATTGCAGGTTTCCCTTCTGCATCTTTTGGCTGTTCGTTATTCAGCTTTTCAATTTCTTCATGAATTAACCGAAATTCTTTATGCCATAAATCTTTCAACGTTGTCAGAGCCTGATTCAGGTTTTTACGAAGTGTAACTTTTCTTTCTCCCAACTTTTGAATTTCATTTAGCTTGGCTATTTGAAGGTCAAGGTCTTTGGAAAGTTTTACATAAGTATCGGCTTCAATGTTTGGCAGGTTGATAGTTCGCTTGATTTCAGAAAATTCCTCTTTCAGTTCTTCATACTTTGAAATAAAGTTTTTTTGAAGTGCTTCCAGATTCCCTTTTTCTGTTTGAAGTTGCTTTACAATTTCCGAAAGACGTTGAAAAGTTAGTTGAAACTTGTCAAAAGATTCAAACACCTGCTTAAATAACTCTCCGTTTTCTTTGGATTCGTAAGCGGTATAGCTTTTAAATGAGCCTTGATAGTCATTGAAAACACTTTGAACAGCATCAATAACGTTTCTTTCAAATTCAAGCAAGTTGTCTAAACGGTTGCTGTCTTTGTTAAATTCAATTTGCTTGTTCAGTTTTTCATTGATTTTGTTGTCAATGAAAACTTTCATATCCTTTTCAATAGATGCTTTTTTCGCTTTTATTTCTTCTTCCTGTGCTAATTGCTTATCAACCTTTTTAATGTCCGCAATTATGCCGATGATTTTACTGCCTTGTTCTTCTATTTCTCGTTTTACTGACGTGAGCTTATCACCCATTAATTTGTTTATCAAATCTTCGGTAGAAGTTTCGCCACCAATGTCTGACAAGTCTTTTTGCCCATAATAAAGTGGTTTGTTTACTATGGCATTTATTTTAAGATTATACTGCAATTCTTTTTCTCCGTCATTTTTCAATTGATACACGGTCGGAGTTTCACCGTAAATACGTTCTGCAATATAGGTTGTCTGATGTTGGTCAATTAGTTCAACTTCTATTTTCCCGCCACTGCCCAAAAAATTCTGAACTAATCTTTCCTTGTATTTGGGTTCGTGAGCATTTGTACCTAACGGAATATCCAAGGCATAGCGTACCGTTTCAAGCAAGGTTGATTTTCCGCTTCCTCTTATCCCGATGAAGTTATTCATTCCCTGATTGAATGATAATTTTTTACCTTTCCATTTGTTTGTAGTAAATGAAATTGATTTTAACCACGCTTTATTAATTGTTGGCAAGGTGTCGGAAATTCTGTTTTCGGCATCAAGCAAAGCATACATTAAAGCATCAAAATTAAACGCCCCGATTTTTATAAATGTTTTCTTTGCGATGCCGTTTTGTTCGTGAGCTTTGCCAACATTAGCAATGCTTTTGCAGTCTGACCCTTCAACAAATGCAGGCAGCTTATTACCAAACCAGTTATTAAGATTTGCTAACTGGTCATATGTTCTGAATTTTTGAAAACCCAAGACAAAACTTCTGAAAATCTCGTTGTCTGCAAATTGTTGTATTCTGCCTCCGTCAAGTTCTTTCAGGAAACCGCTGTTTTGCTCTACATGAGCCATTACAATAAATGAATTTCTTCCGTTTATACGGTGTTCGTTCAGTCTTTTAAGCGTTTCTGTCAGGTTGTAGTTACAACGTGTATTTTCGTTTTCACGGTTTGCAATGCCCTCAAAAGCAGAGGTCAAAAACTGATTAATATAATCTTCTCCGTTAGTTATCCATTGTTCGTTGTCAAATACAATCAGACAATGAATCCCGTTTGCACCGTCATTTACAGAAAGTTCAACTCCGGGTAAAATCCAAATCTGTTCTTTTATGGCTTTCTTGCGAAGATTGACATATTCGTCTTTGTCAAACTTGTTATGATTGGTAATTACCCCAATGTTTATTTGTTCGGATTTTAGCCGTTCAATATATTGATTAAAAAAGTCATTAGGATTTTCAATTGGCTGAAATTCCTTGTCTTTAATGGTGTGCAAATGGAAATCAGCCCGAAGCCAGGTCGCTCCATTTTCAAATATGTTTTTGGTTTCGTTTTCCATTTTGCTTGTCTTATATCGTTTTAAAATCTATCCCTGCATCTTTCATTTGCAATACGGTATTGGTTTTCAACTGGTCGTTGTCTTTGAAAAGTATGTCGAGGGAAATTACTTTTTTGGGTCGTAAGGTAATCATCTTGTCAACGGTTGCCTGATTGATGCTTTCGATAGCAATGAGCAGTTCACCATTTTTGATGCTATAAAGGTTTTCTATCTTCTCTACCTTATCGGTTAATAAATAACCTGCTTTTAGCATCAATTCATACAGCATATTATCCTTTTCGCTGCCTTCTCTCACAGGATTGGTAAAGGCATCTAACTGCTGCACTAAATTTTCTTCGTTAATTTCGCTGCCACGCCAGATTTTGAAATTGGAAGGAGAAAGTTTGAAGGATTTAAAGCCTAATTCAAAGTTTTTTTCTTCTTTATCGCCAAAGTCAAATTGTTCAGATTTTTTCTTTCTTTCTTCGGCTTGCTCTGCTTCAATTTTTTTAATGACCCTGCGGATACGCTCCCTACTAATGTCGGCAATGGTTTTATAACCGGCTTTGTAGGCTTCGCTGTTTTCATCGCAAGGTTCGGGCAGCTGCACCAAAATAAATTTACGGGTACCGCCATCTTCTTTGTTGAGTTCTAACACTGCATGTGCTGTGGTGCCTGAGCCGGCAAAGAAGTCAAGTATTATGTCATCTTGCTTAGTTTCTATTGAATTAAGGAGCAACTTAGTCAATGAAGTTGGTTTAGGATAAGAAAAATAGCTTTTACCTTCAAACAATTTTTCTACTTCAATCCCTCCATCACTCTTTAATGAAATGATAGACCTCAATAAAAGTTTGTCGAGTTCATCTAAATAATTTATTGAACTCGGTTGAGTATTTTCATCTTTGTCAAACCAAATGCGCCCACATACAAACGAACCATCATGTAATTCAACGATGCTTTGATATTTGCCTTCTACGATTTTTGCAGCTTCATTAAAACTTTCTTCTTTCCATCTCCAGCCTCTATCTGGGATTTTTACTGCTTTACCGGTTTTTGGATGTTTAACCTCATACCTCGGACCAAATGTATTGGCATTTGGCCAGCTCATATTAATTTTACCCCAAAGTCTATAATCGCTGTCTAAAGAATTATAAAGCGTAATACCTCTATCATATCCTTTTTTATTATACAGTTTTCGAACTTCATTTTCTGCTTCGGGAATAGGAGTCTTTTTCTTTTTTAGTTTGGAAAGTAATTCTTCAATTTCCTCAATGCCTTCCTTGCCCATTAAAAATTCATGTTTCAATGAACTGTCTTTGACAAATACAAGAATATATTCATGAATACTACCAATACCTTTATCGTTTTTGGGAACTCGTTTATTCCAGTTAATGCATTCGATAAAATTTTCCTCTCCGAAAATTTCATTCATAATCATTCTCAGATTATGCACTTCGTTGTCGTCAATATGAACGAAGATTACGCCATCTTCACGCAGTAAGTTTTTAGCCAAAAACAATCGGGGATACATCATGCTCAGCCAGTTGCTGTGGTAATGTCCGCTGTCTTTACTGTTTTTGCGGAGCATACCTTCTTTCATCAGGTAGCCTTCTTCGTCTTTTTCGCCAATACGTTTTTGGTATTCTTCTTTGTTCTCTTTAAAACTGTCTGGGTAAATAAAACTGTCGTTACCGGTATTGTATGGCGGGTCTATAATGATGCACTTTACTTTTCCATAATAGCTTTTTTGCAACACTTTCAGCACTTCAAGGTTTTCTCCTTCTATAAAAATATTCTCAGTCGTGTCAAAGTTTACCGATTCTTCCGGTTGGGGTTTCAGCGTTGCTGTTGTTGGAATTTGTAATACTTTGAAAGCATCGCTTTTCCCCGCCCAATTGAGAACATAGCGTTCATTATTAAAATTAATGTCGTCAGTAAAAGTTGCTTTGAACTTTTCAATGTCAATTTTTCCTTCCGTGAAAATTTCAGGAAAATCAGATTTCAGTTTTTCTAATCTATCTTGTAGTATGTTTAATGATTCTCCGTTCATTTTTTCTTCCTTTTAAAAAGTTCAACTTTTTTTTCGGCAGCTTTCAAAGCCTCTTTAGCAAGGTCTTCATTTTGAACTTCTCCAGCTATTTTGTCGCTTAACCAAGCCAAAAGCAATTCGTCAGCATTCACGTTGTAATACTTTGCAAAAGCAAGCACCTGTTCTTTGTTCGGTTTTCTTTCGTCCCGCTCAAACTTGCTTAGCAATGCCGTGTCCATTTCCATAGCTGCTGCCACTTGTCGAAGCAGCAAACCCTTTGATTCACGGTGTTCTCTTAGTATTTGACCTAATGTATTCAATGGACTTAAATTTGACTTGTCAATAATTGTCCAAAGTTACGATAATTTTTTTAATGCGGGTGGGAAAAATTGGCTCTTTTGGGTTTTGCCTGTGGAATGGGTTTGTGAGTAGGGGCAAAACCCAAATGTGCCAATGTGGGTAAGCAAAGAATTTTATTTTTTTGTGCGGTGGGGGTGTTTTAATTTTTTTTGGGTCGGCTTGTGTGTCGCAAAAGTTTGGTTTAGTGTCAAGGAACAGCGAAAATGTCAACCGAATAAAAGTCGTCCAAAAGATTTGTTTGAATTCGTCTGCTTGGTTGTTTTCGAGTCTGTTTTTTGTTGTCGTGTCGGTTCTCTACGCTTGCTGCCAACGGCTACATGTATGAAACGTTGGGGATTGCGGGCTTCGTCACTGTCTGCCGTTGCGAAAGCTGATGCGGGGCAGAAACATTCACGCAATCACTTAACCCCCAATGTTTTATACATGATGTTATAGGGCGTTTTTCTTTCTCTCGTCATTATGAAGTCTTTTTTATAACCCATTCTACAAGTCCTGCCGATATTGTCAATTCAGCCACTTTGTCAACGAGATAAAGTTTAGTTTCTGTTTCGTTTTCATAAGTAGTCAAGTTGTTTTTAGCGGTATGAACAACATAGAAAAATTTATCATAGTCGTTCATAGTCGCAAATTGTTCTTGGTAACTTAAAAACTGTTGTAAATCAGACTGTGCCTTGATTTGAACTATTGCTCTTTCTCCTGTCACTGGTGCAAAAAGTTCTAAATCTAATGTCTTTTGTGTTTTTCCAGTGTCGCCAACTCTTTGCCAACCTGCTTGTCTAAAAATCAAGTCCACCAATGTTTCAAAGTCCTTCCATTGTAAATTTTGAATTAAGAAAGTCAGTTTATTTTTGAGGTTAAACATTGCTTGTTCAACTTCAACAACTTCTTTCATTTGTTCGCAATTGATTTTGGCCAGTGCATATTTTTCTTCTGGAACACTACAAATTGTTCCGCGAAAACCTTGTGTTTTTAAAAGTTTTCCGCTTATGTTTCCAGCAAGTAAAGTATTCCCGTTAATGTCTTTGTCAGACCATTTGCCAATTACTGGTCTTGTTTTGGTTTTGTCTGCGAGCAAAGTGATTTCAGGTTTTGAAAAACACCACCAAAGTTTGTTTGCATAAAAAGTTATCCAAAGCGTTTTTTCGTCTTCTTCGTAAAACTGTTTTATTTGATTTGAATGACTTGTCGCTACAAATGTTTTTGAATTTTCTTCGGTTATGAAATAGTCATGAACTTTGTCCCATTGTCCTGTTATACAGAGTTTGTGGTCAACTTCTCTATATCCAAGTCGCAAAGTTTGGTTGCTTTCAATACACTCTCTCTCGAACTTTCCACCTTGTCCGAGTTTAATAAACAAAACTTTATTTGCTTGAATTCTTTTCATTTACTTATGCCTGTTCGGTAGTTTTTTTTTAAATGCCCTATAACGTTTAGTATATGAAAAGTAGGCGATTACGAAGCACGAAACTTTCGGTTAAGCACAAAGTTTGATACGAGCCAAAAGCCTTGATTTTATTACTGTTTCGCCTATTTTTTATATACATTGTTGTAAGTAGTGCTTTTTCCATTCACTTACTTAATTTCAAAATCCGAAACGCCCCTTGAATTACCAAAATAAAAACGATTGTTCCAATAATCAAATCAGGTTTACTCGAACTCAACCAATTTACCAAAAGTCCAGCGATTATAACTCCTAAATTGATAATCACGTCATTCGAGGTGAAAATCATACTTGCTTTCATATGTGCCTCTTCTTTGCTTTTTGACTTTTGCAAAATGTAAAGACAAATTCCATTTGCGATAAGTGCAAAAATCGAAACGATAATCATTGTCGAAAAATCGGGTAGTTTCTCGTCTCCGAAAAACCTTCTTAAAACTTCCACAAATCCGATAATTGCAAGTGTAATTTGAAAATATCCAGCAAGTTTGGCAATCCGCTTTTTCTTAATCAACGTTCCGCCAACCGCAAACAAGCTAATTCCGTATACGAAACTGTCCGCAAGCATATCTAAACTGTCGGCAACAAGTCCCATTGATTTTGAGATTATTCCCGTTGTCATTTCGATTATGAAAAAGGCGAAATTTATGGCAAGTACAGACCAAAGTAACTTTTTTTGGTTTGCATTTTCTTTAAATTCCGTTTGGTCGGTTAGTTCGGTTGAGATTTTTTTCCCGCCTAAATTTAGTTCAATAACGGACTTTTCGATTTGTTCGGTTTCTCCGCTGTGAAAGACTGTCAATTTTCGGTTCGGAATATCAAAGTCCAAATTCACAATACTTGAAATTCCGTCCAATTTCATTCGGATTAGGTTTTCCTCTGAAGGACAATCCATTTTTGTAATTTCAAATATTGTTTTTTTCATTCGGTTTCTGGGTTTTTCGGCATTACTTACAACGTTTGGCGGTATGGTTAGTTGCCGATTTCGAAGCACTTTCCTATCAAGTTACAACTACTTTTGATACGAGCTGTGCCGCTCGAATACCCACTGCACCGGCAATTAACTATACCGCGTGTTGTGCTTTCGTGTTTTTTTCAATCAATTATTAGGACTTTCAAATACAAATTCTGATAATCCTGTGTCTTTATATTTTGTTCCTTTATAAACGTCATGTATCTCAAATTTTAGCTTATCACCGTCTTTCGCATAAATCTCACCATTTGGAAAGAAATTCGGTTCATTGAAGAACTTTCTCAAATCAAGTCTTTGATATTGCCATGTGTCAACCAATTCAATCAAGCATATTGGTTTATCATTATAGTACATTTTTAATGTTTTAATTCTCGAATTTTCAATCCAGTGTTTCTCTGATTTACAATACCCATTAAAAACCTCAATCACTCCGTAAAAATTGTAAACTTTCCCAAATCCTTGGTAATCTTCCTTCCAGTCAAATTCGATTGTAAACGATTCCCCAATTCCATAGTCAGGATTTCCTTCAATCCATGCTGTGGTCAAATCCAAATCATGAATATTTTCAATCTTATAATCATTTTGTCCTTGTGATTTTAGAGTTGATTCAGCTTTTGGAATTCCAATCGGACCTGAATGAAATCCCCAGAATTCTCCATTGATTAAGTCATCTAATTTGTCAACATAGGAATAATCTGACGAAGCCGATTCAACAGCATAAACAGTTTCTAACTTAGCATTCTGTCCAAATGCAAAGTCTGAAATCAGAATTAATCCTATCAATATTTTCATTTGCTTATTCATCTGGTACTATGTTTTTAACATGAAGCACAACGTTTTACAATATGAAACGGTTGGGTTTTCGGAGCGCGTTCTTATCCAACGTTGGAGAAAGTTGAAGCGGGAACCAAAACCCCGCAAACCACTGAACCCCAACTGTTTTATATTGTGTGTT